>Ga0180007_10002420_pt1 | contig 22384 bp, 27 predicted proteins | sample MM_PC_MetaG_FD_121122 | JGI IMG/M metagenome (GOLD analysis project Ga0180007, IMG submission 121122) | Groundwater microbial communities from the Aspo Hard Rock Laboratory (HRL) deep subsurface site, Sweden - MM_PC_MetaG | ecosystem: Environmental > Aquatic > Deep subsurface > Groundwater... | reverse complement strand
TTCTTCAAAACAAGAATAATCAGAACACTTTTTTGAAGAAAAAAACAAAAAATATCCTAAAACTAAAATTATTAAAATCACAACCAAGAATACTAAACTAATTATAATTTTTTTTTTCATTTTAATTCTATTTATAGATTATCGTTTGCCTTCTAAAGCTAAAAAGGATTTTACTTGTGCAAGAAACTCATCACCTTCTCCAAATAATTTTCCCTCGTATTCATCTATTCTGCTTTTAATTATGTACTTGTCATAAATGCCTCTTAAAAATTTAAAAAATGGCCTATCTTCCCACCTATTTTCATAATCTTTTTCTAAAATTGCTTTAAGTTTTATTTCAACAGAACCTTTATTCATAGTAACTTTTGTCCCATTTTGTTCTGCTTCAACTTCTTTCATTCCGAGAATCTGCCACTTGATTTTCAATGTAAATTTAAAATAATCAGAAATCTTTTTCTTTGCTTCCCATTCTATATCAACATCTTTCCCAGTTGGAGTTATTTTTTCTGAATAATTACTTTCAACAACAAAATAACCTTCATCAATTAAATGATTATAAGAAAATTTATATACATCTGAAAAACTAAAGAGCCCTTTATGCTTGACTTTTTCTGAAAAAATAGTATCTTTTTCTACCATATATAAACCAACTTTTGTATTTTAACAAAACAAAAAGCATATTTAAATCTTTTCACAATATATTTAAATACAAAAAAACTTTAAATATTATGAAATCAAAATTAATAGTTGTTATGTTGATTTTATTGGTTTTTATTACAGGAGCTATTTATATGAACAAAAAAAATACTAAAGAAAAAGTTATCTTTAAAACAACATTTGGAGATATTACAATTGAGTTATATGATGATATGCCAATCACAGCAGAAAATTTCAAAAAACTTGTAAAACAAGGGTTTTATGATGGGGTTATTTTCCATAGGGTTATTGATGGTTTTATGATTCAGGGAGGAGATCCAACAGGAACAGGTTCTGGTGGTCCAGGATATAATATTCAGGATGAATTCACACAAAATAATAAAAATAACCGAGGAACAATATCTATGGCAAATGCTGGTCCAAATACAGGGGGGAGCCAATTTTTTATTAATCTTGTAGATAATAATTATCTTGATGAAAAACATCCTGTTTTTGGGGAAGTTATTGAAGGATTAGATGTTGTTGATAAAATAGGAAAAACTCCTGTAGATGCTCAAGCAAAGCCAATTCAAGAGATAAAAATAATAAAAGCAGAGATTGTTGAGTAATAAGTTTTATAAATTCTTTTTTTTTGTTTCTCATATCACAAAAATCCCATATCATAATCATCTCACATGGCTGAGATGATGAACCAACTGCCAGCGGCGGCAGTTGGTTCTCTTAATAAAAATCCTCTTTCAATTTAATTATTGTTGTGCACTATGTGAGCAATAGCAAGTTAGAAAAAATCAAAAAGTTTATAAAACATTTTTTCTAAATCTAAATGAGGTGTAAATATACCTCAGATATTCTGAGTTAAAATTTAAAATGAAATTACAAGAAATATTAGATTCAAATTATCCAGTTTTAGTAGATACAAGTATCAGTGAAACAAAAGGGCAAAAAAGTATTGCAAAAGAGATTCATAAAACAAGACATTATAGTGATATTAATCCAGGAATGTTAACAAGAAAATTTTCAGATATTGATTTATTAGCCACAATACTCCAACACCCCAGTTCTTTTACAATACCAGAAATTACAGCTGAATTAAAAAGATTAGAAGAAATAATTTGTGATAAAATAAAATTTTGTGGTAAGAAAGACTATTCAAATGTTCGTAGGAGTAATAAGAGAAATAAAAGAATAAGACGAAGAGAAGCAGAAACATCAGATACATCTGAACAATTATTAAAAGAGTTTCAAAGAAGAACATTTCAATTAACTAGGTTATCAAAACAAAGTGAAATCCAATATGAAGAATCTTTAAGAGCCCCATTATTAGGGATAGTAGAACTTATAGAGAATGAAATAGGATTAAAAGAAAATGTAGGGCTATTACACAGGGGTGGTTATTCAACTGAAAATCAGGAGGATTTGCATACAGATGAAAAATTGATATCCACACTTTATTATCTTTCAATGTTCCAAAATAAAAAACCTGTTTTATTGACACAAGATTCAGATTTTGTAAGATTATTAGCAGTAGTATCGAGATTGGTTAGTTCTAATGATTTATTGCCTTTAAACACAAAATTCAGAGATTCATTGTATAAAAATCCTATAAAGCTCTATTATAAACAAGGACAAGATTATGAGATTGGATTAAGCAGTGATGAAATTGCTTTTGACCCAGAGTTTTTAATTTTTGGAACAAGTGAATTAAGAAATCAGGAGATTAAATCTGAGATTAAAAGATATTTACAGAATCTTAAAAACATTTCAAGGAACTAAAAAAAATAAATCCACAAAGAAACTACTCCAATTAAAAAGCAATACAAAGAAAACATCCAAAATTTTCCTTTTTTAACAATTATATAAAGTAAATTTAAAAAAAACCAGCTTAAAAATAAGCATATAAAAAAAGATAATAAAAGTGTATAAGAAAAATAAAAACTTCCCAATTTTAAAACAAATGCTCCGATAGACAAAGGGATGAATAATAAAAAAGAGAATTTAACTGCTTCTTCTTTATTTAATCCTGAAAACAATCCTGATGATATTGTCATGCCACTTCTTGATATTCCTGGAAACAAAGCAAGAGCCTGAAACAATCCAATAAAAAGCGAGCTCCAAAAATTCAATTTTAAAGGTTTGTATGCATATTTTGTCAAAAACAAAATTGTTCCAGTGAAAATAAAAGCAAGCCCTAAAAATAAAAATGATGAAAAACTTGTTTCAATTAAATCTAAAAAAATAAAACCAAAAAAAACTGCTGGAAGCGAAGCAGTTATAAGATAAACCCAGTATTTTTTATATTTTTTTTCAAAACTAATAAGCTTAAAAATTTCTTTTCTTGTAAATATCATAACAGCAAAAAGAGATGCTAAATGCAAAACTGTGAAGAAAAATAAATCCTGCTTTTCAATAATATTTGAAAAAAGAGCAAGATGTCCTGAACTTGAAACAGGCAAAAACTCAGTTGCTGCCTGAATTACTGCGAGCAAGATTTCTATTAACATGAAAAAGAAAGTTTAGATTATTATTTAAAATTATAGTTTAAGTATATAAATTTTTAAAAGGCAATTTCAGCTTTAAATTAAATGATGGACATTGAATGCCCAAAACCAGCTTATGATAGATTAATTAAAGCAGGATTAGATAAAAAAGTTCTTATAAAAATAAAAGTGTTACATGATATTTTTCTTTATAATAATCCTTTTGAATTAGAAGGTAGCAAGATATTAAAAATAGCAAAGGATACCTTTAGTAAAATGCCTGAAAGAAAAATATCTGAAAAAACAGAGGTAAGTAAACAGATATTAACACTCAAACAAATTTTAGATGAAGATAAGTATGGGATAGTTTCATCTTTTAAATTTGGGGATCTATTAGTCCAATATCCAGCTTTTCTTGGATATCTTATTTTAAGAAATGATTTATTTGATTTTGAAAAATATGGATTTCCATCAAGGGCAAGTTTAGAAGAATCCATCACAAGTTTTTGTATATCAAATTATGAGATAATAATGGATTGGGGGAGAGATTATCTTTGGAGGAGTAGAAATTTTAAAAATCTAATTTCACAAAACATGCATGGAGATTTATATGCCTCACAAACAGATTTTTCTGGCAGAGAATGTGAAGAACAAACTTTATTTGGAATTGAAGAAAAATTTGATACAATTAAAAAAGATTCTGAAAAAAAAACAATCTATGCTTATCAGGATTGGTCTGATTTTTTGATGGCAACTTTAAGGTATTCTGAGGTTATTGGTAAAGCAAAAATACCAGAAATTGTTGATTGGAAAGATGTTTTAGGGAAGGTTGGTGCAGTTGGAACAGCTACTGCCGAAGCAATGTTCGGAGAGACTGGAATTGATTTAAAATTACATTTTCTTGAAGAATCTCCAATTTTAGTAAAAGGAAATAAAATAGAAGGATATCTTTTAAGTGTTAAGGGTCAAAATTCTAATTTTTTTCCATATGTTGAAGATAAAAAATTAATTTATCTGGAAAACAATGAAAATGGGAAAACACTTCCAGAATTTGAAGGAACAAGATTAGAAAATATAAAATTTTCAAGAACAATTGAATATTGTGAACAAGATTTGCCACATGTCTTAGCTGCAATTTACAGATTATTTGCAAGAGATAGAAGTTTACTACCAAAAATTATGAATATATTTTTATCTCAATCCCATCAATATCTCCAAAACAAATAACAAAAGATATTTAAAATTATAGTTTAGAGGATATAAATTATTTTAAAAGAGAAATTACATGAAAAGATTATGCTACATACAACAAGCCGAATATCTAAAAAATGGTATGGACAGGTTCCAGATGGCAAGACTCCTGTTTTTAATAAAGAATGGGAGATTGATACATATAAAAAATTTAAAGATTTTAAATTCATTGATTAATTAAAATGACTGAAACAATACAATCAAGTGGTTTATGGCATGTAACATTAGTTGAAAGAGATTTAGTCAAACAAGCAGGTCTTAATCAAGATGATTTTGAACAAGACTTTGGATTCTTTAAATATAGAGGGAGAGCTGTTATTATAAGTCATAGATTTAATGACCATCTTGTTGTTAGCATGGAAGCAAAAGAAGACAGAGATATGAAAACTTTAATAGATGGTTTCTCCAAAGTTGTTAATTACCAGCCCTTTTGCAAATATTCTCTAATGCCTAAAAAAGAAAACAATCACCCACCATTGCCAACTTATGAATGGGATAAGATTAATCCTGATGAAAGATATAAAGAATTAACTTCTAAAAAAACAGTTTCTAGTTTAATAAGATTATAAACTAATACCTCCAGAACAAAACAAGCAATCCATTGTTATCTCTTAAATCCTAATTATAACATCACGGTTATGCGAAAGTAGTGGGAGCGACCAAAATCTTGAAAAGATGGAGAGTAAATCTGGGGTCAGTCTTTCACTGAACGCAGTGATATTATGTTAATTAAAAGAATGATTCACATGGTTTCAAGTTAGCTGAGCGTTCTGTTTTTAATCCACGCAAAACCTCATACCATTGAATCCAGCAGATACATCCATTATACCCTTGCGTCCATATCGGTAGTGGATATCATCAGAAACCCAATTTTCATCAGAGGATGCATTCATTGAATCCAATCCATTGGGTTTTAATGTAGCTGAGCGTTCTGGTTTTAATTCAGGTAAAACATCATACAATTGATCAGCAGTATCAACTAATTCATTTAATTGTCTAGTAGAGTATTTCACTTTATCCATTTTATTAACTTCCTCACATCTCTATATAACATATAAGAATTAAGCACTCTTTAAAAACTTTTGTTTCTTTCTTGTTTTTAATATCTCCAAAACAAAACAAGCAATCCATTCTCATCTCTTAAATACAAACTATCTCCATCATCATTCCATATTCTTCCTTCATAATCTATTTTTTTTTCTTGTTTTGCGTTGATTTCAAAATCAAGTTTTTTTGTATGAGTTGCATCATCTTTAATTGTCCACAAATTCAAATCACAATTAAATCCGCATATATTTTCTAAAATCAAATATTCTCCAGGGTCAATTTCATTTAATTCTTTTAGGACAATGCATTCAGAACATTTGTCTTTGCTTTTTTCCCAAATACCAATTTGATTTTTTCTTGCTGTTTCTTCTGCTTTTTTTAATCTGTTAGTAAAATCATCTTCTGAATAAGAATAATAGTGAGCAAGTCCTCTTTTTAATATATCTTCATTAATCAACTTATCATTATAAAAAACATATCTTAACAATCTTCCATATATATCTTTGTCTTCAGTTTCTCTCAATAACTCAACTTTTTTTCCAATAAATTGCTCAAGATAATTTTTAGCTTCTTCAAAACCGCCCATATTTTTTTCAGGAGTGTTTATTCCCAAAAATCTAACTTTTCCTAAATCAGTTTCAATTGTATCTCCATCAATCACTCTGCTGAGGTTTGCTTTTTCAATGCTATAACTTTCAAAGGATTTATATTCAGAAATCAAAAATCCAATTAAAATAAAATTAACAATCACAAGAAGATAGATTAATATTCTCAGTATTTTCATTATATTAAAAATGCCCTTAATAAGGCAACCTCTTTTGGCGAGAGTTTTGACTTAAGTATCTTGATTTTATTATTTAAAGTAAAGGCTCGAGTTGAGTGGTGCATTTTTGATTTTTGAAAACTTCCTGTTTTCATTAATTAAATTATAGAAAGAAGTTTATAAATGTCAGAAATGCTGAAAACAAACCACACACTAAAGTGGGTGGTTGCATTTCTGAGCATCCAAAAATTCCAATAAACCAACACCTAAATATGTAGGTAACAATCAGGAATTTTTTGATTTTAAAAATACATAAGAATTTTTTGATTTCAAACCCCTAGAAGAGGCCACATTCAACAAAGTAAACAGAGTTGAACTGCCTCTCCTGGGGAAAAAGAGGTGATAGTAAATTCAAGTATCTAAGGTTTATAAATGTTTCTATGTGTTACCATTTTGAAATGACTTTCCATTTTCTTAGGATACTTGCTCACCAGAAATATACTCGGCCCAAAGTTTATAAGTTTTGTTTTTGTAGAAAGTATATAATGGATGGAATAAAAGAAGAGGTTCAGGACAAAACAGAATCCATAAGTCCTCAAGATAAAATAGGAAATAGCCAGTTTTATGAATTAGTAACAGGAAAAGAAGTAAACTGGCAGTCAATAATTTATGATTTAATTAATACAGAACAGCTTGACCCATGGGATATTGATATATCTCTGCTTGCAAAAAAATACACTGAAAAAATAAGAGAGTTAGAAGAAACAAATTTTTTTGTTTCAAGCAAAGTTCTTCTTGCAGCTGCAATTCTTTTAAGATTAAAATCAGATTTTCTTTTGCACAAATATCTTAAAAATATTGATGAAATATTATTTGGAAAAAAACAGGAAACTTCAAGGCCTATTGAAAGAATAGAATTAGATGAAGATGATTTGCCTAAGATTTATCCAAAAACACCACTTCCAAGATATAAGAAAGTTTCACTGCAAGAACTTATAGATTCTTTAAATAAAGCAATGTCAACAGAAAACAGAAGGATAAAAAAAAGAGTTGAGAGAATTCAGCAAGAAAGAGAAACAGAAATAGTTCTTCCAAAATCAAGGATAAGCCTTAAAGACAAGATAAAAAAAATTTATTCATTAATATTAACAAATTTTGGGAAAAAACAGAAAAAATTAAGTTATTCTTCTATTGCTGGAAACAGCAAAGAAAGCAGATTATCATGCTTTCTGCCTGTTCTTCATTTAGACAGCCAGCATAAAATATTCTTAGAGCAAGAATCTCATTTTGATGAAATATGGATTTGGCTTTATAAGCATTATAGAAATCTAAATCCTATTAAAGAAGAAGAAGACGATGAAACCGAAGAAATCTCAGATAAAACAGGATTTGACAATCCACTTGCTAATTTTTTTGATACACAATCAGAAATTATTAATGAGAAATTTTGATTTCAGTTTAAAAATATTCTAAATAAATTAACACGATGGTATATTCTCTAATTATTTCAACTCCTGCTATAAAAAACTTTGAACTCAACTTATCAGAGTTCTTTACATAAAATCATTAAGTAAAAATTTATCTCAGTGAATAGTTAAACTAATCTATAAGGGTTTAAAATTAGTCATTAACAAATTAGTTTATTAAAATATTTTTTTAAAGAATGAAACTATTTCAGAATATTACATCGCGATTAAGAGAAGTTCAAATCCCCCCGATACAGGGCTGAGAAATTGAATTTGGATGGAGAAACGCAAGGTTTCGGAATCGGTAAATCGCTGTTATATTCCCCGTTAGGGCTGAATTTTAGTGCAACGTTCCCGAAGGGAAAAATTCAGAGTTCGAGTTTTGGCGTATCAAGGACGAAGTCCAATTTATTAAAAGAATTATGGATTAATATTTTCCATTGTAATTCTAAAATATGCAGATCTTTCATCGCAAATCTGCCCACTTCTTGATTGAAGATTTGCCAATCTTTGTTCATAAGCAATGGCTAAAGCAGGAGTCATATAACCGCCTTCTACAGCAGCTATTCTTTCTCTTGTAACTTGTGCAATTTCATCTAGTTGATTCATTAACTTTTGTGTTGTTCCTTTCATTGAATCAACTGCTAATTTTACTAAGTCCATTGTAATAATATAGAATAGCTGCTGGTATTTAAATCTTTCGGTTATAGTAACTATGCAGTAGTTAATAGTCCTTGCCCTTTCCACAAATTAGCCAAAACTCGAATTGAATATTACACTTGGATTAACACACCACAAATAATATAAACTATGTTGCTTGTATTTTTGCATGATAAATTTTTCACCTGAAATTGGAGTTGATCTTTTGAGAGGAATTATTTCATTAGCAGTAATTATTGCAATATATATTTTCATTAATACTATTTTAAAAAAGGTTTTGATAAAAAAAGTTTTTTCAAAAAAAATGAAACATAATATTATTATGTTTACAAGCCTTGTAAGTTATCTTTTTCTTTTTCTTTCAATTATTTTTCTTGTGATGTCTTACACAGGAGGATTTGTTGGTGTTGGAATCACAGCTGGTTTATTGACAGCAGCATTAGGTTGGGCATTGCAAAGACCAATCACAGGAATTGCTGCATGGATTATGGTAATTCTAACAAAACCATTTGAAATAGGAGACAGAATAATTATTGGACAAGTAAAGGGAGATGTTTCCAATATTACTTTGACTCATATATACTTAAATGAATTTGGGGGAACAGTTGGAGGAGACGAGATTTCTGGAAGAGAAATAATAATACCAAATGCAGTTTTATTTGAGCAAAATGTTGTGAATTATACAGCTCAAAGTGATTTTATCTTAGATGAAGTTGGATTTACAATAACATACAAGAGTCATATAGACATAGCAAAAAGCATAGCAAAAAAAGTTACTGAAAAAGCAACTAAAGATTTTATAACAATTGTTCCATTAAAACCATTTGTAAGGATTAATTTTCAGGCCTCTGGAATTGATGTAAGAATAAGATATTACACAATTGCTTCAAAAAGACAGGAAATAAATTCAAGAATAACTGAGGAAATTTTCAAAGAAATCATGAAAGAAAAGAAAATAGATTTTGCATTTCCTCATACACAAGTTGTTTTTGATAAGAAATGATTTTTAATACAATTTGATTTGAGGTTATTAATCTCCCCAACAGGAGCTCTATTAAATTTTTTTAATTCTTTAACATCTTCTGAAACTCCATCTAGTTTATGCATTGCCCATCCTGCAAGATAAACTTCACCAAAATAAGGAGATAACCCTACAAAAGTAGGCATGTTAATTAAACCAAAAACTTTCAAAATAAGCCAGATTAAAATTAAAAATAAGACTATCCAAGCTAAAACATCCTAAAAATTTAGCCCTCTTTTATTCATAACTAATTAAGAGATTAATTATTTAAATAATTTTTCCAACCAATTCTTGCTCACTAACTAATTTCTCTTTTCCTGTTTTCATATCCCTTATTTTGATTTTCTTTTTCTTAACTTCTTGTTTTCCAATAAAAGCAACATAATTAATATCTTTTGAATTTGCATATTCCAATGACTTGCTTATTTTTCCAAACATAATTTCACAATTAATTCCAGAAGCTCTTAATTTCTCTCCTAATTTAATTGCTTTTTCATCTTCTCCTATGCTAACTATTAAAATTCTTTTTTCATCTGATTTAATCTCAGCTAAGCTTGACAATCTTTCCAAGCCAAGACTTATTCCTGTTGATTGAATTCCGTTTACAAGAAAACTACCGCCGCCGCATATGCTCTCTTTCATATTTCTGGTTTTAATCTCAAAAACAGAGCCATTATAATAACTAAGCCCTCTTGCTAAAGAAGAAAGAAAATTAATTTTAACACCATAAATTTTGCAGTATTTTTTTAATTCCACTATTTCTTTATAAGAATCATATTTTTTAAAATAAGATTCGGGTTTTTTAAAAATATTCAAAATTTTCTCAGCATTATATTTTTTCAAATTTTCATTAACTTCTTTTTCAGTTAATTTGTCAAGTTTGTCAATTTCTTTTATTATTTTCTTTTTGTCTTTTTCATTTATTTTTTCTTTATCTAAAATTTCATTTAAAAGTTTCCTGTTATTCACATATATTTGAAAATTTATTTTAAGCTCTTTTAAAATCTTTGAAGTTAATGAAAGAATTTCTACCTCATCTTTTGCATTGCTTCCAATGATATCAATATCACATTGAGTTATCTGCCTTACTCTATTTGCAGAAACAGGCTCATCTCTGAATACTTCTCCTATTTGATATCTTTTGTATGGAAGCTTTTTATTTTTAATTAGTCTTTTCAACTGAAATGTAAATTCATATCTTAAAGCAAGTTTTCTGTTTCCCTTATCTTTTAATTTAAATATATCTGAAACAGTTTCATCATCTGAATTTTCTCCTCTAACAAAATTTTCATATTCAATTAATGGAGTTTCAGATGGTTCAAAACAATATAATTTAAAATTCCTGATTAGAATTTCTTTTATTTTTTCTCTTTTTTTTGCATCATTTTCTGCGTAATCTTTAAATCCTTTTACTGTTTCTGTCATTTTACCTCTTTAAGTTACATAATTTACATTTAATTATAGAAGCATAGCTATTAAAATCTTTTCTAAATCTAATAATGGGGAGAACCCCAAATTTTAATAGTCATATTTTAATTAAAAATATTTGATTTTTAAAGTTATTGTATTTGGCGAGATTTGCTTAGAAAAAATCAACTCATTAACTCAACATTTATTTTATTGAATTCCTGTTTTAATAAATCAATTGAATTTTCCTTATTTGCTTCAAGTTTTTCATATCTTTTTTCTTCTTTATTTTTTTTAATATTTAAATCTTCAATTTCTAAAATTATTTTTTTTATTTCACAAGACAATTCTTGCGCCTCATTTTTTTTAATTTCCTGTTTGTTTTTTGCTATCTCATTTGTTTTAAACTTAATTTGTTTTGTTTTTTCTAAAATTACTTTATTATTTAAGTTAGCTTCATCTAATAAACTTAAAATACCTGTTCCATTATCTTTTTGGAAGTTTGTTTGAAAATCTTCTTTATGGGCTTTTAAAATATCCATTTGTTCCTGATTAATATGAAAAAAATTAGCAAGTGCTTTAAAATCCAAAACCTGCTTTAAATCAAAAATCTCTTTTTTCAGTTCTTCATTAAGAAATTTAATTTTTTCCTGTTTCTTTAAATGCTCCAAATAATCAGAGCTTTTTTTAATTTTTTTAATTTTTTCCAAGAAGTTTTCATTTTCTTGTTTTTTGTTAATTATTTTTTTATTCAGCAGTGCTTTTGTTTCACCGACTTCTTTAGTGATTTTTTCTGTTTGAGTAATCTGAGCTAATTTTGATTTAATAAAAAAAATGCTCTTGGAAGAATCTATAAGATTCTTATTTTCATCAAAAACTTTTGCTATTTCTTTAGAAAAAATATTTACTTTCTCTCTTATATCTGCTGTCTCTTTTCCAATTAAAACAGTGGTTTTTTCATAATTCATATGAGAGTTTTTGTCAAAATTTGAAAAAACCAAAGATATCTTATTAAAAAATTCCCCAAGTTCTTTGTTTTCTAAATTCTTTAATTTATCTATAAAAATTTCTATTGATTCAATATATTTCTTTCTGCTTTCATTTACAAGCACCTTAATTTTTTCTTCAACTTTTTTTGACTCAACATCAACATTTTTTAAAATCTCTGTCTTTTCTTTAAGCTCATCACAAAACTCGCTGATTTTATTATTAATTAAATCAAAAATTTCTTTTTCTTTAATCTCATTTTGCTTTGTTTTGCTTTCAATCCAATTTTTAATCTTATAGAAATCTAATTGTTCTTTCTTAATTTCTTCAATTTTATTGCTTCCAATAATTTTTTTTAAAAAATCAAATAATTTCATATTTTCAAGGGCGAAAGGAGGGAGTCGAACCCTCTCTTCTCGGATTTTGCGTTTTTGCTCCACAACCGAACGTACTAACCGTTATACTACATCCGCCATATTTATATTTAGATAAACATAATATAAAAACCTTATTAAGAAAGCAACAGCTAAAAAAATCTTTATAATATATGGGGACAACCCCAGATTTTATTTGCTGTCATAAATCAAAAAAATTTTAGTAGTTTTTAAAACTTTGTTTTTAACTTCTGTTATGCTCTTTGGAATGAAGCAGAAGAAAAATTCAAAGTCAAGAAAATGGCAAGTGTGCAGTATAAAAAGTTAAAGGAAGCTAGGGTGCCTGATATTAGTAAGATTTATTATATCAGTGTATTCTTATTATATTATGATTGGGGAACACATACATTGGTATATCACAGATAGATGTAATCTTGATTGTGGCTATTGTTTTAAGCCAAAATTCCATTATCGTGAAAACAAAAGTAGAAATGTTAGTCTTGCCAATATTTTAGCTAATAGTAATATTACTAAGGTAACACTTGGGGGGGGAGAACCAACCCTAGTAAGAAATTTAGCTGAAGTTACACATATACTCAAGCAAGGCGGAAAATATGTGAGTCTTCATACTAATGGATTATTATTAGATGATAATTTAATATCTGAATTAGAAGTTGATGATATTGCACTTCCCATTGATAGTATAGATAGGGATACTCAAAGAGAATTAAGAGGAAAGCCATTTCTTGCAACAATTGATAAACTTTTACACTTAACATCAACAATATTGAAAAGAGATATTGGATTGGGGTACCATACTGTTTTTACTGCAATCAACCATCAGGAGATTCCAGCAATTTATGATTTTATCAAGAAAGATGGATTTAATTATTGGAAGATTTATGAATTTAATAATGATTTGGCATTAAGGACTGTTTTTGATATTGGAAGAAGCCAAAAAAAATTGAGAGCCAAAATCCAAATAATTATGAAGCTTATGGGTAATGGAAGTCCAATAAAAGGGTATACAGATTGTGTATTAGCAAAATTTCTTTTATCAGAACAAGAAATGAAAAAACATAATGATAGAAGAATTCAATTTGTTAGTAGAAGAGATGTATCTAAACCATACGCTTTCTTAGATAATTGTGGAGATGTTAGTTATTACACTTGGCTCTCAGGAAGAGAAAGAAGAGTGGCAGGTAATATAATCAGGGATGGTTATCAAACTATTCAGAAATATTTACAAGAAGTGCATGATAAAGGTTGTGAGTTTGATGATAAAACTGAAGATGAATTTTGGTGGGCGAGTTTTGGAGATATGCCAATATGGGCAAGATTATGGGGTGGAAATTATTTTCATGAAGAACTTGAAAAGATTGATCCTGATTTCTTAGATGATGTAGTAGAACTTTCTGAATTACATACAAAAAGAACATACAGAAAGAGTCTCTTAAAATAATATTTCAAAATCAAAAATCTTATTTAGTCTGGTTTTGTAGCTTTATAGCCCAATAACATCATCTTAACAATACCTTCAAGATTTATTTTTCCTGAGTTGTATAATTCTGTTATTTTTTCTTGAGTTGCATCTTTTGTCATAAGACTCAAACCAAATTGTTGTTTTAAAAGTCCTGTGAACACATCAATCATTTTTTCATTAAAATCAATATTAAATCCAGACATCTTGTTATTTTCATAATTAAGAGTGATTCCCACTCTTTCTTGGGTTTTAAGATATTCACAAAGAAAATCTATATAAATAACCTCAGAATATTTTGAAGGCTCACTTATCCATTTTATTGCATCTTTTTTTCTAACTTCATGTTCAAAAATTCCTTCAAGAAAACTTGATTTTATCCATCTGCCATACCCAGCTTCAAATCCATGAAGCCTATCTATTTCCAATATCCTAAAAATAAGAGGACTTTCTTTTATTTCTTTTAATTCAAAAACTATTTCATCTTTTTTCCATTTTTCATCAATTAAAATAGGCTCAAAACTTCCTAAAACATAACCCTCTTTTTTTAAGGAATTCTCAAAATATATTTCTAAAGGGCTTTTTATATATTCAAAATCAAAACCAATGGTTTTCATTATTATTTACAGTAATCAGATTTTTTAAAAATTTATATACTTAAAAATTATAAAAGTTTTATGAAACAAATAAAATTCTACTCAATATGGCTTTCATTAATTTGCATTATTGTTTTCATAATTCAGAGCATCATCCCCGGATTCACAGAATTATTTTTGCTGAATTCTTCAAAATCATTTGAAATATGGAGATTTGTAACTTCAATTTTTCTGCATGGCTCATCAATACATTTAGTTTATAATTTATTCGCTCTGCTTTTATTTGGATTAATTCTTGAAAGTCTTATATCAAGCAGGAAATTTTTGATTGTATTTTTCTTAACTGGAATATTCGCAAATCTTATTTCTGTTTTCTTTTATGAAAAAAGTTTAGGGGCAAGTGGAGCTATTTTTGGGATTATTGGGACATTAACTATTTTAAAACCATTAATGACTGTTTGGGCATTTAGTTTACCTATGCCTTTGTTTGTTGCTTCAATTATTTGGTTAATTGGAGATGTTCTTGGAGTCTTTATTCCAAGCAATACAGCAAATCTTGCACATTTATCAGGGCTTGCTATTGGTTTGATAATTGGAGTTTTAATAAGAACAAAAAAACAAATTCAAGAACATAAAACATATACAAGAAACATAAAAATTCCTGAACCGGATATAAGAGGATGGGAAGATGAGTTTATGAGATAGATAAATTAATAAAAAAGCATGATATCTTTAATTCTCTAATAAATTTTTATATTGTCTTTTTTGGTGGTTGTGAAAGGTAAATCTACATATCTTCTATTACAGGTTTATCTTCAACAAATTCAGAAGGCAACCCAATTTTCTTAAAATAATTAACCATTGATATGCAAGCAAACCTTTCAGTAGAATAATGAGTTCCACCAAGGACATTTATTCTATGTTTTTCAGCAAAATCATGTGCCTTTTTCGAATGTTTATTTTTTACAGTAATTCCAGTTACAAAAGTATTAACTCCTGCTTTGGCAATATCTTCCAACATATCAACATCATTCCCACCACCAGCAATAACAGCAACAGTTCTATCTTTGATTTTATTATCTCCATAATTATACAAACTAACTTTGTGTCCAACTACATTTTGAAATTTCTTTCTTAAATCTTGGATTGTTGCTGAGGTAGTTTTTCCAAATACACCACATAAAGAACCAAAGTAAGGAGCAAAGGATTTTTGAGGTTTAATGCCTAATGCTTTTGCTAAATTTACACTTGTTGAATATTCGCCAAAATTATCTAAAGGAACATGAAGATTGTAAATTGAAATTCTTTTATCTTTGAATTGTTTTAGCAATTCTCTATCCATTTGCTGAAAAACTTCTGGAGCTTTTCTAATATCCCAAATTGATGGATGGTGAACAAAAAGCATTGTATCTTGAGCCCCATCATCCAATATTCTTTGCATAACTTTTCTTGATGGAAAAACAGCAGTATATACTTTATTTATTTTTTTTGCAAAATCACAGACTAAACCCATTGATCTTTTTTTAAAGTTCTTACTAAGAAAATCAGCAACAGAATCCATATACTGCGCCCATTCATCACCCATTTTGGAAGTGATAAAATCTTTCTCAAGATATTGATATAATTTGGTGGCATTCATGATAGTTAGATAATTCTTTAATTTATAAAATTTTCCTCATAGCAATTGCATTAAACCTTAAAAAATCTGCTATTTGGTTTTGAACTTATTTAGTGAAACCGCAGATTTTTTAAACTCATTTCAATTAAAATTTTTATGGGAATTATGATAAGAAAGCAAAAAGAGTTTTTTGGATTAACTGGAATAGCAAAGTTATCAATTATAAGTTTGATAGTTTCTCTGGCATCTTCTTTTGTGATAACTATATGGGCTCTTTACATGGACAGTTTTATTCATAGCATAGTTTATGTAGGATTTTTTTCAGCATTATTAACTTTCATCTCTGTTACTTCATTTTTCTTATTGATTCCAATAATAGAAAAAACAAATAAATCCAAGCTCTATGTTTTCTCTTTATTTCTTTTTGGGATAACTTATTTAATTTTTTCTTTTAATATTTCCATATATCTCTTTGCAATCCTTGCAATTATAACAGCTATAATCGGGACAGTTAGAATGACTAGTTTTGGGATTATGGTAAAAGATAAATCTCCAAAAACCAAGCTCTCAAGAAATGAGGGACTTGTCTACACATTTGCAAATTTATCTTTTGTTATTGGTCCACTAATAGCTGGATTTATAGCAAGCAAATATGGATTAGGAAAAGTATTTCTTTTTGCTTCTGTTTTTATTTTTCTTTCTATTCTGATTTTCAAAATTTCAGGAATTAAAGATGCAAACATAAAGAAAAAAGCAGACACAAACATAATGAAGAATTTTTTTGATTTTTTTAAAAATAAACAAAGAGTTACTGCCTACATGTTGGGTGGAGGAGTAAACTTGTGGTGGGTTTTAATTTATTTATTTATGCCATTGTACATAATTAGAAATGAGTTGGATAAAATCTGGATTGGTTATTTTTTATTTGCAGTTGCAGTTCCATTAATTTTTTTGGGCTACTTTTTTTCAAAATTAGCTGGAAAAATAGGATTTAGAAAAATTTTCAAAATAGGATTCTTGATTCCGTGCCTTCTTGCATTTGCATGTTTTTTTATTAACAGTGTTTATATAATACTTGCACTCCTTGTTATTGCAAGCATTGGACTTTCAATGTTAGAAGCAACAACAGAAGCATATTTTTTTGACATAACCAAAGATAAAGAAGAACAACGATTTTATGGGCCGTATAACACAACAATAGAATTAAACAATCTAATAGGAAAATTAATTCCTTCGATTTTTTTAATATTCCTTCCTTTTAAATTTGTATTTCTTTTATTCAGTTTTTTTATGTTCATAATGTTTTTAATATCGCATAAAGTTAAGAATATAGTAGAAGATGGCAAATAAAAATCTCAATCATAGCAAGATAGGAAGTACAAGACTCAGTTTGAGCAATAAAAAAAATAAATCAAAAAGAGAAATATCCAAGGAAAACAATAATGTGGTTCATGTTTTAGATTCAGATGATTTTAATAAAAACCATAATAAAAAACAGCTTCTTGGAAAACCTCTTTCAAATAAATTTATGCTGTTTTTGATAAAGAATAAGATATTTGAAAAAGGGTGATTTGTGGTTGAAATAGACACATTTATAAAGGATTTTTAATAACTTTTTATACTAAACAACTATGTTTAGGAATTAAATCGTTCAGGAGGAAATATGACTACAAAAATCTATGTTGGAAATTTGGCTTTTAATATGACAGAAAAAGATCTAAAAGAAACATTTGCTACATTCGGAGAAATAACTGAAGCAGTAGTAATCTCAGACAAATTTTCAGGAAGATCAAAGGGATTTGGATTTGTTACTTTTGCAGAAGAATCAGCTTCAAAAAAAGCAGTTGAAGAAATGGATGGAAAAGAAATTCAAGGAAGAGCTCTTAAAGTTGCTGAAGCAAAACCAATGGAAAGATAGAAATACATATCTTTTATTTTATTTTTATTTATTTTTATCTTATTATTATTTCTATAGCATCTCTGTTTTTTAATTTGTAATCCTTGCCAATAACTTGCTTTGTTTTAGAATTAATTGCTTTAATAAAATTATTTCCTATGTCTGTATGAAGCATAAATGCAAAATCAAGTGCAGTTGAACCAGGGGGCACTAAAAAGCAATCAGGAATAAATCTGCCCTCACTGTCCTGAAGCTTGCTTGAACCTGCAGGAAAAACAGCTATATATTCCAAAATCTCAAAAACAGCATAGTTTAAAATATCCTGGACTCCGGTTGATTTATTTTTGTCAAGAACTTGCTTCTTAATAAACTCAAGAGCTTGTTTTTGCTTTTCTGAAAGTTCTTGTTTCTTTTTTGAACTTTCAGAGACAGAAAACTTCTTGTTTTCTGTATGATTTATTTTTTCTTCTTTTAAAATTTTGAAATCAGATTCTCCTGGAAGATAATCAATAATTCCTTCTTTTGATGCTTCTTTCAAAGCAAGTTCTGCTTCGGCAGAGCAAGGCATTATAATTAATTCAGGGAATTCTAATTTTATTTTTTTATAATTTTCTTCAGCTTTTTCAGTATCTATTTGATTAGCAGCAATAATCATTGGCTTGCTTTTTTTTCTTAATTCAGATGCAAACTTTGTTATTTCTTTTTCACTCCATGATGCAGGTTTTTCTACATCCAAGTCTGTTTTTAAAATAACACTCTTTATTTGTTCCTCTGAAACTTTTAATCCTGAAAATTGTTTTACAACTGCTTCTGCAAAATTTTCTTTTGTTGATTCTATTGTTCTTGAAAATGTTTTCCAAATTTTTTTTAATATCCCAGAATACCACAAATCAAGCTCTTTCTCTAAAAATTCAATGTCTTTTCCAGGATAATAATCATTTGCTGGCTTTCCTTCTTCATTTGTTTTTCCGCTTAAATCAACAATATGAATAAAAATATCTGCTTGCCTTAAATCATCAAGAAACTGGTTTCCGAGCCCTTTTCCTTCACTTGCTCCTGGAACTAAACCTGCAACATCCATTATTTCAACAGGGACAAATCTTTTGTGCTTTATGCAAAAACCTTCACGAGGATTGCACTGAACTCCAAAATCCTTGTCAATGCAGTCTATTTTAACATAGCCAACTCCATGATTTGGTTTTATAGTTGCAAAAGGATAATTTGCAATTAAAACATTTGCCAGTGTCGCAGCTTTGAAAAATGTTGATTTTCCTACATTAGGTTTTCCTACAAGTCCTATTAACATAATTCTTTTAAATAACAAACATATAAAAATCTATCTTAAATAAAAAATAAAAAAAATAAAATTAGATTAGATTTATTCAGAATCTTCTTCAGATTCTTTAGCGTCTTCAACAGCTTCTTCAGCTTCTTTAAGATCATCTGAAGCTTCATCTAACTTTTCTTTTGTTTCGCCTTCAGCATCTTCAGCAGCTTCATCAACTTTTTCTTCTGCTTCTTCTACTGCTTCTTCAGCTTCTTCAATTTTTTCTGTTTCGTTTTCCATTGTAAAATTATTAAATAAACTCCCTTTAAAAAGCTTTTGTATGTGAGGATATATTGAAGAAAAAACACACGAGAATTTTCCAATGTAAAAATTTAAATATCCTAAAAAACTCAATGAATTATGAGCCTGTAGCTCAGCCTGGTTAGAGCACCAGTCTTATAAGACACTGAATCATTTTGATTCAAAGCTAATTTAGCATAAAGCTAAGAAAGCTGGGGGTCCGAGGTTCAAATCCTCGCAGGCTCATTTAATTTTAAATTCAAGAATAAGTTTTTGTTTTTCAAGATAAGACTTTAGAAGAGGAAGATTTATAGGTATGATTTTAGAATATGCAATTTTATTTGAAAATGCTTTTATTTCTATGCTATTCTCTAATTTGTTGATTATTACATCTGAAATAGATTTTACTCCAATCACATTTAGTTCATAAATAATTTTATTGCTTAATCTCCTAACATTGGTTTCAGCTTCTTTTTTTGGCAGTTTTGAAAATTCTCTTAATTTTTCTTCTGAAATTTTAGGTTGCTTAATTTTCACTGGTTTTTGTGCTTCTGTTTTTATTTCTTTAAATCCAGGACCAAATCCTCTGATTTGAATTTCAGGCCTTTCTCCAGTTGATGAAGAAATTTTTATACTCAACCCTCCTTGATTTGAAAATGGATTCTTTTTTTCTTTTTTTATTTTTCTCTCTTGTTTAACTCTATTATCCAATTCACCAAATTGATTATCAAGCTGGCTTAAAAGTGTGTTAAAAATTTTATTTAATCCAAAAGGCATTTTTAATCCAAAATCAGGCAAAACATCATCTTTTCCTAACAAACCATAATCCTCTTCTTCATGCTGTTTTCTTAAATTATTTCCACAGCAAGGGCAAAAATCAAAGTCTTTGCTTATTTTTCCATTACATTTATTGCATTTTTTACTAAACATAAAATTTTAATATCCCAATATGTTTAAAAATCTATGCATAAAAAAGAGGAAATAGAATCTCTTGTCAAGAAATACAACATAGACTTAGATAAACTCAAGAAAGAACAGATTAAATTATCAAAAAGCATTAATATTAAAGATTCAATTAATTTTGATTTATCCCAAAGAATTGCAGGAATTGATAATATTTTTTTCAAGAACAGAATAATCTCTGCTGTTGTTGTTTTTTCTGAAGGAGAAATTCTTGAACAGGAATATTCAGAAGACAAAATAAGGTTCCCTTATCTTTCTTGTTTTAGAGCTTACAGAGAACTTCCAACAATGATTGAAGCTTTTAATAAATTAGATGAAAAACCAGACTTTGTTTTTATAAGAGGCAATGGCGTTCTTCATCCAAGAGGAATTGGAATTGCATCTCATTTTTCTCTTTCAGTTAATGTTCCAACAATTGGAATTACAGATTCTTTATTAGCAGGAGAAATAAAAGGAGAAGATATTTTGTTAAATAACAAAATTGCAGGAAAAGTTATCCAGACAAAACAAGGAGCAAGGCCAATTTATGTAAGCCCTGGAAATTTTATTTCTTTAAATTCTGCTGTTAATTTAGTAAAAAGATTTACAATACCACCACATAAAATTCCTGAACCATTAACATTAGCAAGAAAATATGGAAAAAATGTGAGAAAAGAATTGTTTAATGCTTAATCACTTTTCTATTCCAAAATCATGCATTAATTCATGAGTTATTCCATGAGTTATTCTCATTTTTTTGAATAATAAAACCGGATGAAATTTCCGGACTTTTCTCACTTCTTTGATTTGAGGCAAAAATATTATTGCACTTAATCCTCTTAAAACTCCAGAAACAAGAAACAAAATAAGAAAACTATTAATGTTTAAATTTAACAAAGGAAGGAATTTCAAAATTATTCCACCTAAACCAGCACCTAAAAATAATCCAATTCCAATCAAAAGATTATAATAAGCAACACACAACCCCCTTCTTCTTATACTCACTGAATCATAAATAAAATTAAATGCAGAAAGATTAAAACCTGCCCAGCCAATCCCTGAAATTGCCATAGGAAAAATTAAATAATATGGAGAAGAAGAATAAAACCAAAGCAAGGGCATTATTGAAATCAAAACAGAGGAAATAATCAAAACTTCTTTTCTTCCATATTTATCAGAGAACTTCCCCCATATAGGCATCATAATTAATGAAAATAATGACGCAGAAAGACTAACACCCATAAAAGTTACATAACTAAAATTCAATTCTTTTAGCATATAAACTGAAAAAAACGGGCCTGCAATTACAACAGAGAAATGCATTATAGCAACAAATAATGAAAACCTTGAGAAATTATATTTTTTTATTCCCTTTAAAAAACTCAAAAAAGAAAAATAATACTTGCCATCTAATTTAAATTTTGGCTCATAGTGCTTCTCAAAAAAATAAACAGAGATTAATCTTGCTATTCCTGCTATTGAAAACAAAATTGAAAAACCAATTAATATAATTCCTTTTGTTTTGAAAAAATCAAGTAAAAATGCTCCAATAAGAGTTGATATTAATGCAATTGTTCCGGTAATCCTGTTTCTTTTTCCAAAATACCTTCCCCTTATATTTTCAGGAACAATATCTCCAAGCAGCGAAAACCATGCAGGTCCAGCAATAGCCCCAAAAATTACATTAAAAGTATAAAATAAAATTAAGAAATATGGGAGATAATCAAAAAAAATATTTTTCATGAACAGAAATGAAAGCAATAGTATTGGAATCCACATTAAAGCTTGAAGAGCAACATAAAACACAATTATTTTTTTCCTTGGATATTTCTCAATAAGTTTTGAGCCAAAAATCTGAGACAAAGGAGGAAATAAACTTGAAAAACTTTTTAATAATCCTATTTGAAAATTACTTGAATTAAGAGCAAGAGCAAATGGTATGATGTATGAATCACCTAAACCACTCATAATAGAAGCAAAACCACCTTCTTTTATCGAGAGCTTCATTGAATTATCTTTTTCTAATTTATCCCTTACATTTTCCAAAATCTGTTTTCTTTTCTCTTTTGAAATATCAGCTCTCCTTAATTCTTCTGCTAAATCCCTCTGCCTGATTTTCTCTTTTTTTTGCATGCAATAAAGACAAAACCACAATATAAAAAAGCTTTGTGAAT
>Ga0180007_10002419_pt1 | contig 22385 bp, 20 predicted proteins | sample MM_PC_MetaG_FD_121122 | JGI IMG/M metagenome (GOLD analysis project Ga0180007, IMG submission 121122) | Groundwater microbial communities from the Aspo Hard Rock Laboratory (HRL) deep subsurface site, Sweden - MM_PC_MetaG | ecosystem: Environmental > Aquatic > Deep subsurface > Groundwater... | reverse complement strand
TGATAATATTACAAATTTTATCAGCCGGAGGTCAAAATGCCAAAAGAGGAAGTTCCAACAATAGTCCAGTATTTTAAACAGGTAAAAGATCCAAGAAGAGTAAACAGAAGACACAAGCTATTACATTTGCAGCATAGCAAATGATGCAAAAAAATTTGGCAATGCCGTCCGTAGTCATTGGGGTATTGAAAATAGCCTTCATTGGGTATTAGATGTTTCTTTCCGGGAAGATGAGATATGTTGGCTACCCTACCATTTAAAAAATATTGATCCTCGTTATTTCTTAGTGGACATAGCAACATTGTAATCTCATTTCCTATTTAAAACTAAAGGGCAATTATAGCTCACCTATTTTCTTCAAAGTTTCAAGCTCCTCGGTAGCTGCTTCCCGTACAGATTCAGCACAATCACTACATACGATTGTCTGAAGATATTCTTTTATTTCCTTGTTTTTGAGTTGCGCCAGAACCTGCACTAAATCACCTTGTACCGATGCATCAAGATCTGTGAAACGCTTCTGAAGCGGTGCGAATAACTGAGCGGCCAGATCGGGGGATTCTTCTGCAAGATATTCCACGGTAACCATGGCACCCAGACGAACCGACCAGCGCTCATGAACCAGAAGATCTATGAAAGCAGGAAAGATTCTGTTACTGCTGCACATCATTGATGCTACGCGGGCAGCATCGGAGTTTTCAATTATTTGCCTTAATGTATCGGTTGAAAGTTGGGCAGGGTCGCGCCGTACGCACTGCCGGACTACCTCTTCGATATTGATCTGGCCGGTCCAGCGGATTTCATTATCAAGGATTAGTGTGGGCACTGAACGAATACCCCGCTCTTCAGCCAGATTTCCAAACAGAACCCCATCGATAATGGTCAGCCGAAGAAGCGGGTTTTCTTCAGCCAGACACAAAACCTGAGTAACTACTTGAGGGCAGTAAGGACACTGCTGAGCAATAAAGGCGGCAAGATGCGCCGGAAGTTCGATTCGGGTTGAGAAACCAAAATCATATTTGGGCAATGTGCCTGGATTAGCCGCAGCACTTAATGCCTCAAGAAAAGGCAATAGTTCTTTACCTTCGGGAAGCGCCTGATAGGCAATATTCTTATGTCTACCAATAATAATGGCAGGTGCCGCAAAAGGTTCTTCCTGCTCTTTGCGGATTTGTACAACCGGCGCCAATACTTTGAATTCATCACAAAACTGAACAAGCATTTCACCGGCAAGGCCTTCTCCTCCGACAACATTGAGAAAAGTCGGAGATGTTTGTATATCCGACCATTGGCGGATGATTTCTTCGTCCTGGGGTGAGATTTGCTTCATATGCTCTATTTATTCCTTCGTTTTGGCTCCAATAGCTAAGGATTGCTTCAATTATTTTCTGGTAGTTATCAACTTCCGTATCAAGTTTTTCAGATACTGAAGATAGCATTTTTATAATTTCAATTTTTAAAGCATTATTATCCGATACGATTTTCTGTGAAGATAAAGAATCAGCTGCGACTACAACTTCATGAATTCTTATTTCTTTCTGACACTTCACACATATACTCGGGCTTAATAGATGCTAATAGTAGTTATTACAATCCCTTTTTATGATCAATATTTTAATCTGATAATGGAAAAAACTTGCCATATATTGTTATAAATTCTTTAGCTGTATATAGATTAAAAGCCTATAACACTATTAAAAAATTGACTTTTTCTTTAAGTTATTATAGCAGTTCATATTATGGATCAATCAAAATGGTTTTATCCGATTATTGTTTTTCTCTTATCCGTCATGGCGCTGGCCGCGTCTCTTTTTTTGTATATATACTGGTATATCAGGGTCAGCTCGGGGCTTAAGACCTTAGTTACCAGATTTAACATTGAACCATCGGTTGTTTTGGAATCACACACATGGCTTGTTATTATGGTTTTATCTGTTCTTGTAGGAATTATCCTTCTGGGAATATTTACAATTTTTATGTATAATCTGAAAACATACCAGTTATACAGAATTCAGCAAAATTTTATTAATAACTTCACTCACGAGCTTAAAACACCTGTAACTTCTTTAAAACTTTTTCTTGAAACTCTTTCCAAACATGAGCTGTCAAGAGCTGAGCAACTAAAGTATATTAATTATATGATACTTGATGTTGTAAGGCTTTCTGACAATTTAGGACGTATACTTGACCTTGCCGGGATTGAGAGTAATAACTATCAGGGGGATTTCATTAAAACCGATCTTGTAGTCGCAGTTGAAACATTTTGCAATGCTAATGAGCATCTTTTTCCGGAATGCAGAATATCTGTTCACAGTTCATCTGATAAACATTTTGTTTATTTGATAAATACATATCTTTTTGAAATGCTTCTTATGAATCTTTTGACAAATGCGGTTAAATATAATGATTCAAAAGTACCGAAAATAGACATTTCTTTTGATTTGCATGGTAATATGCTGCACATAAAATTTGAGGATAATGGAATTGGAATTGAAAATATTCAGATCAAAAAAATATTTAGAAAATTTTACCAGGTTGGTCAGTACAAAGATATGACAGCTAAGGGAAACGGTCTTGGACTTTATCTTGTTAAAAATATAGCTCGAATACATAATGGAAAAGTAGTTGCCGAAAGCAAAGGAATCGGAAAGGGTTCTGTTTTTACACTCAAACTACCATATAAAGAGATATGATTTTCCAAAAAATATAAAAAGTGCCTTTATGAAATATCATGGAAATAAAAGAATTCTTGTAATAGAAGACGATAATCACATAGCTGAAGGACTTAAGCTGAATCTTTCTTTGCAGGGGTATGATGTGGTTATAGCTAAAGACGGTATATCCGGGCTACATGAATGGAAGGAATGGAAACCAAATCTTGTGGTGCTTGATATTATGCTTCCGGGAATCGACGGTTTATCGGTTCTTCAAAATATTCGCCTTGAGGATGAGCGGATTCCGATATTAATACTGTCTGCAAAGGCAGAAGCTCATGACAAAATCAAGGGGCTTTCCTGTGGAGTTGATGACTATCTTTCAAAACCATTTAACCTTGAAGAGTTTCTCTTAAGAGTTGAACGCTTGCTTGTAAGGGCTTCATGGGTGTCAAGAGAAGAAGATGCAGCAGTTCAAACAGGAGACTTGCCATCTGGAATTTACAAATTTGGGGATAATCTGATCGATTTTGAAAAATCCACGGGTATATGCAGAACCGGAAAGGTATCATTAACGGAACAGGAAATTAAACTGTTGAAACTTTTTATAACAAACGCAGGAAAAACACTTTCGCGTAGAAAGATACTTGAAATTGGTTGGGGATATACCGGCAACGTTTCTACAAGAACCGTTGATAATTTTGTTGCCCGGTTCAGAAAATATTTTGAAGCTGACTCAAAAAAGCCAAAATATTTCAAAAGTATCAGGTTAGTTGGTTATGTTTTTGAAAATGACTCATGATGACTTTGCAAAATATTATTACGCTTAAAATGCTTTTAATCTTTTGTATTTACCGGCCTGATTATGACTTTTTATAATTCATCAACTTTGAGTTTGCGTATACTCTGTTTGCAAAGTCAGAATTAATTCTTTTACCGAAACAATCTTGTTAATTCTATATGCATTGGAACCTGCAAAAGCAAAGCCGCTTTTAAATTTCCCTCTTTTAGCTCCTGCAAGAGCCAATGCAATGCAATAAGGACTATTTTCAACATCACATGTTTTGATACAATGATAAGGGCATTTGAAGGGTTTTTTTGCCCCATTTTCAACATCATCCAAAAATTTGTTATGTATGGCACGGCCGGGAAGCCCAACTGGGCTGTTGATTATCATCAGATCTTCCTGTTTTGCATCCAAGTAAGTCTGCTTGAAAGCGGGGGATGCATCACATTCAAATGTAGCTACAAACCTGGTTCCCATTTGGACGCCGGCAGCTCCCAAATCTATCATTTTACGGATATCTTCACCAGTATAAATACCACCTGCCGCTATAACCGGAATAGTAGTGCCATGTTTGGCAGCGATTGGTCCAATTGTTTCGATTACTTCTTTAAGCAGCTTTTCAAGTGCATAGTCAGAATCGTCTATCTGTTCTTTTTTAAAACCAAGATGTCCCCCGGCTTTAGGCCCTTCCACAACAAAGGCATCCGGCAAACGCTTGTATTTTGACATCCATTTCTGGCATAAAAGCTTCGCCGCACGTGCAGAAGAGACTATCGGCACAAGTTTTGTCTTGGCACCTTCTATAAGGTATCCCGGAAGATCCAAAGGAAGACCTGCACCTGAAATAATTATATCAACAGCTTCTTCAATAGCTGCTTTTACCAGTTCGGCATAGTGAGTCAATGCCACCATAATGTTAACGCCGATTATTCCTTTGGTCATAGCCCTTGCTTTTCTTATTTCCCGTTTAAGAGCTCTAATATTTGCCCCCACCGGGTCTTTGGAAACATCGGGTTCATCAATGCCTATCATTGCTGTCGCAATTATTCCAATTCCTCCTTCATTAGCTACAGCTGAAGCAAGTCCGGACATGGAAATTCCTACTCCCATACCACCCTGTATAATTGGAACACTACTAACAAGATCACCAATTTTTAACGCACTGAAACACATATTAATTAAAAACTCCTTTGAAATTAATTCTGATAGAATAAGGCCTTTGAAAAACGAACAGCTTTGACCAAGTACCAATTAACCGCAGAAATACATTTAAGTATCGTAAGGATTGATATTTGAACCTGACACAGTAACAGGTTGATAAAGATGTGTTATACAAAGAACTCAGATTTTTAATTTATAGAGGGAAAAAGGGTTAGTTGCAAAGCTTTTGTGCAATTTTACAATAGTTTTACAATTGGTAAGCTCACAAAAAACTGCAAAATATATATTTCGCCATTTCAGTTTTTGACAGAGCAATAATCACAAAATATACATTTTTGCATTGCAGCAATTTTTCAATTAAATAAAAAAGATACCTCTTTTATCTTGACATTATGACAATTCGTTCTATAAATTGACGCTGTATTCATTTTATGACATATAATTTGACTTGCAAAGGGGCCATATAATGAAAAGCAATAATCTTACAAGGCGTGAAAGAGAGAAACTGCGGCAGCGCCGAGATATAATCAAAGCAGCTCTCGAGCTATTTTCAGAATTCGGCTACCACAATGTTTCCATGCACAAAATTGCAAAAAAAGCAGAGTTTGCGATCGGAACAATGTACAAATTTTTCCCCAACAAGGAAGAATTATATCGTGAAATGATTATGGAATTTTCAGAAAAAGCTAATGCCGTCTTTATTGAAGCTCTTGAAATTTCTGGTAATGAAATTGAAAAACTACGGAATTATGTAAAAGTTAAAGGGGAATTCTTGATGGGAAATGAATCTACTTTAAAAATATATATTGGCAGAACCAATCTGGCCAGTACTGATGTAACAGCATGTTTTAACGAAGATATCAGGTTTTTGTACGAAAAACTGCTGGATAAACTTGCTGCTGTTTTTGAATCGGGCATTAAAGCGGGACGGTTTAAACCTTTACTTGAGCCTTATTATTTTGCTGTTTCACTTAACAGCGTAATAAGCTCTTTTTTGCTCCTTTGGCTCCGTGATCCCAAAAAACATCCTTATTCTAATAATGCGATGGCGGTTCTAGATCTCTTCTTAAGCAGTATTAAGAAAGATAGCAAAAACGCAAAAGCATAAAATTTAATAAATAACGGATATAATTTCCAATAGATGCATACAGAAACATTGATCAATTCAAAAGGTGATTTATGAAAGCTTACAACATGCCAAAAAAAATATTTACCATTTATATTTTTGTTCTTTTTATTTTAACATTTGCATCTTGTTCAAAACCTGATAGTCCGGCACAGGAAAAGACAGGTTCAGCACCAGTAGTGTCTGTAGATGTTTATAAGATTCCGGAGCCAAAAGACTTTCCCGTTGAATTGGAATATCCCGCAAGAACAAAAAGTGTAAGTAGCGTTACACTTGTAGCAAGAGTTTCAGGAATTTTGCAGAGCAAACTCTTTACGGAAGGCCAATCGGTTAAAGCGGAAGATCTTCTTTTTAAAATTGAACCGGATATATATGAGGCTGAAGCAGCCACAGCTCAGGCACTTCTGGAACAGGCTATAGCTCAGTTGAACAAAACTGAAAGAGACTGGAAAAGAATGAACGCCCTGTATGAAGCTCAAGTAGCCAGCGAACAGGACCGTGATACTGCTCTTTCGGCATATGAAATAGCAAAAGCTTCGGTTTCAGCGGCAAGGGCGCGTTTGTTGCAGACCGGAATTAATCTTAATTATACGGATGTAAATGCAACAGTATCCGGTGTTACCGGGCTAAGAAACGTAGATGTAGGTAATTTTGTAAGTGCCGGCACACCATTGGTTACTGTGACGCAAACAGATCCTTTATATGTTGACTTTTCATTGCCGGATATAGATTTTTTGAAAACAAAATATGAATTAAAAAGCGGTAATTGGGCAAAAATGGGAAAAATGCTCTCGGCCTGGCTTATTTCGGATAATGGCAGGTATGATGAAAAAGGAACCGTAAATTTTGTCGACACAAATATTGATGAAAAAACGGCTTCCGTAAAAGCAAGAGCTGTCTTTCCGAACCGTAAAAGCGAAATACTTCCAGGTCAATTTGTAAGGATTAAAATTGAAGGACTTAAAAGAAAAAATACTATTGTAGTACCTCAGCAATCCGTTATCCAGAATCCCGGAGGCACTATTGTCTTTATTGTAAAAGATGGAAAAATAGCTGTCAGACCGGTTGAAGTGGGTGATACCAGCGGAGAAAATTTCATTATAGAAAAGGGATTAAATGAAGGAGATCTGGTTGTAGTAAACAATTTTTTTAAAATCAGGCCGGACATGCCGGTTAAAACAGATAAAATTATAAATAAAGAGGCATAAGGGTTATGTTTTCCAAATTTTTCATAGAAAAACCGTTATTGTCCACCGTTATTGCGATTGTCATAACCCTTGCAGGAGTCATTGCGCTAAAAGAATTAGCCGTACAGGAGTATCCGGCTCTGACCCCTCTTCAAATAATTATCAGAACTGTCTATCCGGGTGCGGATGCGGATACCGTTTCAAGAACAGTGGCAATTCCGCTCGAAGATTCTTTAAATGGCGTTGGGGACATGATTTATATATCAAGCACCGCATCTTCCGACGGATCACTGACTATGAGCGTATATTTTAATGTGGGCACTGATCCGGCTATGGCAAGGGTTGACGTAAACAACAGGGTACAGATAGCGCTAAGCACTTTACCCGAAGAAGTACAAAAGCAGGGAGTTATAGTCCGTGAACGTTCTCCTGATATGCTTGCTGTTTTATGCTGGATATCTGAGAATCAAAAACGGGACATAGTCTCTCTTTCAAACTATGTAGCGATAAATGTTGCTGATGACCTGAAAAGAGTACCGGGAGTTGGCGATGTGTTTCTTTATGGTGAAAAGAAATACTCAATGAGAGTATGGCTCAAACCTGACAAACTGGCTGTTTTCGGGCTCACGCCTACGGAGATAAGCGATGTGATCAAGGCTCAGAATAAACAGTTCACAGCAGGCGGAATCGGTGATGAACCCAGCTCAACAGAGCAGATTTATACTTACAGCGTAAGAGCTGAAAGCAGATTAAAAACAATTGGAGAATTTGAAAACATCATTATCCGTTCAAACCGGGATGGCTCATCTTTAAAGTTAAAAGATGTCGCCAGAGTGGATCTTGCAGCAGAAAACTACGGCATGAAAGGTTCATTTAAAAGAGAGCCTGCTGTGGCAATGGGAGTTTTTTTGAATCCGGGTGCAAACGCTGTAGCTGTCGGAGATGCGGTCAAAAAAAAGCTTGCTGAAATGTCTAAAGGGTTTCCTCCGGATGTAAAATACTACCTTGTGGATGATATTACCAGATTTGTAAGAGAATCAATAAAAGAAGTTATAATCGCCCTTGTCATCTCAATTATCCTCGTAATTATGGTTATTTATGTATTTCTTGGGAATTTAAGGGCTACATTGATTCCCGTAATGGCAATACCTGTTTCAATAATAGGAACCTTTGCGGGCATCTATTCGGCAGGCTTTTCTATAAATTTGTTAACCCTGTTCGGGCTTATTCTGGCAATCGGACTTGTGGTTGATGACGCCATCGTGGTTATTGAAAATGTGGAACGGATTTTAAGGGAAGAAAAACTTAGTGTCAAGGAAGCAACCGTAAAAGCCATGCAGGAAATTACTTCTCCTGTTATAGCTATCGTTCTTGTGCTTTCTGCAGTATTTATACCCGCTTCATTTATAGGCGGATTCAGCGGCAAGATGTATCAGCAGTTCGCCATTACAATTGCGATATCGGTTTTTATCTCCGGCATTGTAGCTCTTACTCTGACTCCGGCTCTTTGCGTAATATTTTTAAAGGAGACCCAACCACCCCCCATCCTTCCCATTAGATTATTTTTAAAGCTATTTGATACAATAACCAATAGCTTTACAAAAGTTGTCAAACTGGTAATTAAAACTGCTATAATTAATATTATTCTTTTTGGCACAATGATATTTCTTATATTTCATTTGGTTGATAAACTTCCATCCAGTTTGGTGCCGATGGAGGATAAGGGATTGGTTTTGGCTTTAAATTATATGATGCCTGGCACATCGCTTAGCCGCACATTGCAATCCGAGCTTGAAATTGAAAGGATTTCCCAGTCTTATTCTGAAGTAGCCCAGGGAGGCGGAATAATCGGGCTTGATTTCGGCTCCGGGGCTACAAAAACCGATAGCTCTGCAACCTGGGTAAATCTTAAAGACTGGCCGGAGAGAAAAAGGCCTGAACAGTCTGCCAGAGCGCTTGCCGAAGATATGAACAAAAAATTTTATCAACTCAAGAATTCACTGATATTTGCCGTTACTCCCCCTCCAATAAGCGGATTAAGCAATACCGGCGGATTTGAAATGTATATACAGAACAGAACGGGAGAGTCCATCGATAAACTGAATGGATACATTCAGGAAATTGTTAAAAGGGCTAACCAGAACCCTACTTTGATGGCGGTGCGTACGACTCTTAATACCAATGTGCCGCATTATTCTGTTGTGGTAAACAGGGAGAAAGCAAAATCTTTAGGGGTAGAAATAGATAAGTTGTACAAAACACTTCAAATGACATTTGGTAAAAGCTATGTTAATGACGTAAATCTGTACGGGAAAACATATCATGTAAACATGCAGTCCGAAGGCAAATTCAGAGAATCACTAAATGATTACAATAAAGTCTTTGTTCGTTCACAGTATGGAGAACTGGTGCCGGTAAGTTCTCTTATTACCTTGAAAAGAATAATTGATACCAGTGTTGTTGAAAGATTTAACATGTTTCCGGCTGCAAAAATTATTGGTGAACCAAGACACGGATTTTCAAGCGGCGCTGCGCTTAAGGCAATAGAAGACACAGCTCTTGAAGTCTTACCGACCGGATATACAATTGCCTGGGCAGGAACTTCCTATCAGGAGAAAAGTCTGGCTCAGACAGGTTATGTAGCTACTGTCTATGCAGTTGTTTTTGTGTTTTTGATACTTATTGCTCTTTATGAAAGCTGGCTGGCTCCTGTTGCAATTATCCTGTCCATACCTTTTGCAATATTCGGCGCTATACTTGGTGTATTGCTAAGAGGACTTGAAAGTGATATATATTTCCAGGTAGGTATTATTACTTTGGTTGGACTTGCGGCAAAAAATGCTATTTTAATTGTTGAATTTGCCGAAGAACGCTACAAAAAGCATGGAATGCCTTTGTTCGAAGCAACTGTGGAAGCTGCAAGGATAAGATTCAGGCCGATAGTTATGACTTCTTTTGCCTTTATAGCCGGAACACTTCCTCTTGCCCTCGGGACCGGAGCCGGAGCCGGCAGCAGAAATATCATAGGCACAACAGTTGTAGCCGGAATGTTTTTGGCAACAACAATCGGAGTATTTGCCATCCCTTTATTTTATTATCTGATTATGAGGGCAAAACAAATATTTGAAGAAAAGGTGAAAAGATGAAAAAAAGGCTTTATATATACTTATTAGTCTCGGCAATTGGATTTTACAGTTGTTCTTTTGCACCAAAATATTCTAAACCGCAGGTCAATCTGCCTCCGGATCTTGCAAAGACTGCCTGTGATACTGCTATAAATACAAAATGGTGGCAAAATTATAAAGATGAAAATTTAAATATGCTTATAGAAGAAGCATTGAAAAATAACGATGACCTGAAATTGGCGGCTACAAGGATTGAAGAAGCAAGATACAGGCTGGGTTTTGCCAAAGCCGACCGTTTTCCCTTTATAAATGCCAACGCAGCAGCATCAAGGCAAAGAACAAGCGCTGAGGCTTCTCAATTGGGAAGTGCATATACGAATAATTATTTTTCTCTTTCAGCAGATGTGGCATATGAGCTGGATCTCTGGGGTAAATTAAAAAACCGGAAGGAAGCAGCTTACTCTACCCTGCTTTCAACAAAAGCAGGAAAAGATACTCTGCAGCTTAGCCTTGTCTCAAATGTTGCAACAGTATATTTTAATCTTGTATCTCTTGCGCGGCAGTTACAAACTACCGAAAACATATTAACTAGTTATAAGGAAATCTATGAGTTCAGGCAAAAGCAGTTCAAGCATGGTATCCTTGATGAAATGGTTGTACAGCAGGCAAAGGCTCAATATGATTCCGTGAAAATTTTGCTTGAAAATTTAAAAGAGCAGGATGCTTTATTAAAGAACACCCTATCTCTTATTTTAGGTAAAACTCCCAATGAAATATTTGATAATCTTTATAATATAAATCTTCAATTGCCCGAACCAATTAAAGTGCCTGCCTTGCTCCCGTCAAAGCTGCTTGAAAACAGGCCGGATATTTTACAGGCTGAAGAAACTTTAAAAGCCGCTAACTTTCAAATCGGCGTGGCAAAGGCTGCTTATTTCCCATCAATATCCCTTACCGGCGCTTTGGGACTGCATAGCTTTGAATTAGACAATCTGATGCAATCATCAGCAAGAATGTGGAATATAGGTGGAAATTTAATAGAACCTGTTCTTGATTTCGGCAGAAGAAATTCAAATGTTAAAATTACAGAAGCACAGCAGAAACAAGCCGTCATTCAATATGTAAAAACAGTAAAAACCGCTTTTAAGGAAGTACATGATGCTTTGATCAAGATCAAGACTTCCGGCAATAAGCTTAGCGCCCAGGAAGAGGAGTTAAAAGCGCTTGAAAGGGTTTTATTTCTTGCCAACAAGAAGTATGAAGTTGGAGTTGTTGATTATCTTACAGTGCTTGATGCTCAACGCGGATATCTGAATTCATCTCTAAATCTCATAAGCTATCAGACGGAAGTAATTAACAGCCAGATTGTTCTTTATAAGGCTCTTGGCGGTGGATGGACCAAAGCTCTTCTTTCGAAAAATGATTCCATTTAGTTTTATACGCAAACTATCAGTTTATATTATTCACAATGAATATTGAATCTTTTAAAAAAAAAGACCTTGTTACAGCTCTTGTTGCCGATGAAAAGGGCACAATATTCGAACTTGATGGCTATGCTGCTGTTGGAATGGCAGCATCTTCTATAATACCATTGACTAAACAAAATACCGTTCCCATGCCTTATGGCGGTGAGTTTATGTTTTTGCCGGACAGGCATCCAATCCTGTTTAATCTTGAAACATCAAAACTTGAAACTTTAAAAAACAATCCATATGCCCCGGGCGAACCTATCTTTCCTGTAGCAGCTTTCAATTCACCGGGTTATGTTCTTTCTCATGTTTGCGCTTATAAGGAACTAAAGGGGGCTAAGCATCTTCCTTTATTTTCATATGGAGCTGTTGGCTGGCACAATGGCAAATTTCGAACAGCAGTAATACTTGTGGACAGTGAAAAAAGGCAGGATTTACGTCTGATGCCGCACAACAAAATATTAGTGGGTATCCGCTCCATGAGAACAAAAATGCCACATAACAGGTTGCGCGCGCATCTTGAAAATTGCGCTTTAACTTATGGATGTCCTGCCGCAAAAAATTTTTTCTTGAAAAGATTTGAAGCACCCCTTCCGACTTCAAAAAATTGTAACGCACAATGCTTAGGCTGTTTATCGTTACAGAAAAGTACTGATATTAAAAACAGTCAGGATAGAATCTCATTTACTCCGACACCCGAAGAAATTGCAGAAATTGCAATTGAGCATATAAAAAAGGTAAAGAAAAGTGTAGTCAGTTTTGGCCAGGGTTGTGAAGGAGATCCCTTGCTTGCTGCTCATGTTATTGAACCTGCAATAAAGCTGATACGTGCAAAGACCCTAAACGGAACTATCAATATGAATACCAATGGTAGTATCCCGGATGTTCTTGAAAAACTTTTTGATGCAGGGCTTGACAGTATTAGAATAAGTATGAACAGCGTTAGGGAAACCTGCTATACTTCATATTTTCGTCCAAAAGGGTATGCTTTTTCAGATGTTATAAAAAGTATAAAAATTGCGATTAAAAAGAAAAAGTTTATATCCATAAATTATCTTAATTGCCCAGGTTTTACAGATTCACAGGAAGAACTGGCTGCTCTTTATGATTTTTTAAAAAAGTATCCGGTTAATTTCATACAGTGGAGAAACCTGAATTTTGATCCTTTAAGATATTGGAAGATAATGTCTGAAGCTGCGCCGGTGAGTACTCCTGTCGGCATGAGTACAATTCTTTCTATGATAAAAAAAGACTTCCCGGATTTAAAGCACGGATACTTTAATCCACCGAAAGAAACATTTTAATAAACAAAATGAATATATCGCTTTTTCATCTTCTGACAGTTGGTTACACAAAAACTGCAAATACGAATGCCGAATTTGTGATACTTTTGCACGGCCTGGCGCGTACTAAAAGATCTTTGTTAAAACTCGAACATTACCTTGAAAACAAAGGTTTTCGTGTAGTAAATATCGGCTATCCATCACGCAGGAAAACCATACAGGAACTTTCTGTAGACACAATACCCAAAGCAATTGAAAAATGCTTATCTCTTGGTGCCGGTAAAATCCATTTTGTTACTCATTCTATGGGAGGCATTCTGGTCCGATACTATCTTGAAAATAATAAAGTTTCAAATCTTGGCCGCGTTGTAATGCTAAGTCCTCCGAATAGCGGCAGTGAAATCGTCGATAAATTTGGAAAAAGCACCGTTTTTAAATTAATAAACGGGCCTGCAGGAAAACAATTGGGAACAAAACCGGGCAGTATTCCAAAAGCAGTGGGTCCTCCTGATTATGAGGTCGGAATTATTACCGGTGATAAAACAATTACTCCCATTTCATCGTTTCTGATTCCGGGAAAAAGCGATGGAAAGGTTTCCGTAGAAAGCGCAAAGCTTTTGGGTATGAAAGATTTTCTGGTGGTACATAAAACACATTCTTTTATAATGAATGATAAAAAGGTTCTTGAACAGGTTACAGCTTTTTTAAAAAACGGAATGTTTAAAATAGATTAAAAAGCGTTTACTCCTATAGGATTGATGGATTTATAAGAAATCCATCAATCCTATAGGATCATTACCGACAAAGCTTATTGTCCGGCAATCTCTTTTCCGCAATGCTTACACATATTGGCCCTTTTTTTTACTATTTCTGCACAAAACGGGCATTCTCTGGTAAAAGATCTTTCATGTATCTTTGAAATCGATTGTTCAACCTTTTCTTTAATAAGCTTGTTTTCAAATTTTAAGTTTTTTAAAGGTTCGATTGCATCTACTTCACCTATATCACCTATCATTTCGGCTGCCTTGAGCCTTACACGTGCAGGCTCCGTCGGATCAAGTATAATTCTCATAACTGACGGAGAATCTTTTGATACATAACATTCGGCAAGAATAGAAAAGCCTTTTTTCGTAGCCTCTTTCAATGCTTCCTGTTGTGCCATTATCTTGTCATCTATAATCTGTCCTGTTGCTCCTGCAGGGCTAAATACCGTAATCAGCTCAAATTGGTCGGTGCCTGGATAGCACATACATCTATAGGAAGCGCTATGAGCATAATTATCTTTAATGTTGTCCCATCCGCTTGTATATGAAGAACAATCATCATTAAAGCATATATAAAGATAAGGTGTTCCCCATCCCAAACCATCCCCGCAGTTAATCGACGGAACTTCCCAGAGATTCATTTCGGTTTTACAATGCGGACAGACCGGTTTTCCCTTAGTAAGTATTTTTTCAAGAACCTGTTCTTTTGTTTCAAGCATAATCGTATACTCTCCAATAACATTGTTTATAATATTATATTTAGTTAAAAGTTAAGAGTCCGTTTCAAATTGTCAACAGGTTAAAGCTTAACATATATTGTTGAATGTTTATGTATTTTTAAAATTCCAGTTTTATCACATGTAAAACACCGGTATCCGTTTCTTTTATCTGCAGACGCAATTGTTTTGCCGATAAAGCTTCACCAGGGAAAAACAGTATCCCATGCGCCAAGTTTTTGGGTAATACTGCGTTATTCTGGAGAGATTTTTCACGCAGGTCATTTGTTATTGATTTTATTGCATTATCAGAACCATAGCCGATTGCACCTCCTATTGTTGCACCGGCAGCGGCACCAACAGCAGCACCTTTTCCGGCTGCTGATGCTACATTTTCGCCGGAGACAATCCCTATAGCCGCTCCGATCACTGCACCGGCTGCAGCCCCAAGTAAACCTTTATAAGCCCCTTCTTTGAACACTTCTTTTGTTTTGGCATATTTAGTGGCTCTTTCGTATGCTATATCTTTGCTCAATATTGGCCAGAGATTTCCATTCTTATCTTCAAGAAAAGTCTGATTACCTACAACTTCCAATGCGTGAGATCCCTGGTTATCAAACACCACCTGGATAGGAAGCATCCCGGCTCCGTGTATATCAAAACCGAAAATATCTTTTGTTTCTTTTGGATCTGTAAATGCTCTTGCTGCTATATCTGCGCCTGCAATGTTTACGGCATTATTTAAAGATGTCGGAGATTTAAAGGGAAGGGGTTTTATTTTATATGTAGAACATCCTGCAATTAGTAAAACAATGGATAGTAACAGCATTAATATATAAGATGAGTATCGTTTCATATCTATCCTCCTTGTAAATAAATTATAAAGCTTGAACATCTTGTATTCATCTTTAATGTAATATAAATTTGTTTCATTATAAATTAGATTTAGCTGTTATGAAAGCAATAAAAAGGAGATACTGATGGAAGCTATAGATATGGTGGCTCAGCTTATGGTTATATCTGCAACTACGGCCCCTAAAAGCAAAGGGGAAAACTATGTTTGCACTCAAATACTAAAAGGAAAAGATCTTAAGAAGCTTTCAAAAAAAATGATAGAATTCGGAATAAAAAAAGAAAAAAAAGATTTTGATCGGGATGCAAAAAATATTTCCGTATCAGATGCAATAGTGCTTATAGGCCTAAAAGATGCAAAACCATTAGGGTTGGATTGCGGTGTATGCGGTTATCCGGATTGCAAAACACTTTCCTTACAAGAAAAGAAATCTGTAGATTTCATGGGTCCTGTCTGCGCTTTTAGAACACTTGATATGGGCATAGCGCTTGGTTCAGCCGTAAAAACAGCAAGCATGTTTAATATTGATAATCGTATTATGTATAGAATTGGAGTTGTTGTACGCTACATGAAAATGGTTGACTGGGATTTTATTATGGGAATTCCTCTTTCAATAACCGGAAAGAATATATATTTTGACAGATAAAAACCGGGCCTGTTAACAGTCCACAAAAAGGCAAAAACGGATAAGTCCAAGCTTGGTATAAGGAAAAAAATAACGTATGAACCGAAACTTTATTGATCCGGCCCATACGTTATTTTATATAAGTATAAAACCTTGCGGTTTTAAGTCATATATTTATCCGCAGCACCCGTCCCCACAACTTCCTCCATCATCGCAACTATCTGATGATGAACAGCCGCAGCCGCAACCTTCCTGAACCTGGGTAGGTTTATCACTAATGCCAACAACTTCAATAGCAAAGGTCAATTCTTGACCGGCAAGAGGGTGGTTTAAATCCAAGATAACGTTTTCACTATCAATCTGTGTAACCTTAGCAGGGACCTGACGGCCATCCTGCATTTGAAGGCCGATAACCTGACCCACTTCCGGAACTACACCGGGAGGCACTTCCGATAACGGAAAGTTATGCATCATGCTGTCATTTCTTGGACCATAGGCATCTTCCGGCGCAAGTGTAAATGTTTTTTTCTCGTTTAAAGACATTCCGACAAGTGAATCTTCAAAACCTTTTATCAATTGCCCGCCACCCATCAGCACTTCAAGGGGCATTCGACCTTCACTGCTGTCAAACACTTCTCCGTCACTCAGAGTTCCTTTATAATGAACACTGACGTACATATTGTTTTCAACTTTTTCCATGAAATTCTCCTGTATTTTAATTTATATTTATTTTAAGATATATATGAATATCTTTAAGTCAAGTAAATAATTGTTTTATTTATCGGCAAACTTCTTGCTTAATTATCTTTTACGAAGCTGTGAAACAACAAATTCTCTGCAATTTGTTTTATCCCTTGTACTCCAAGCAAGTTATTCCATTCTCATATTTTGCCGGATTTCAGAAAATCAATGGCTTGTAATTTCTCTCAAGCTAGGTTATTTAAGACTCATTTATTAGTTAAGGAGTTATTAATGAAGAAGATCGAAATTTACGGATCAACAGGCCAATCAAAGATTTTAGTTGGTGAGAGTTTACAAAATCTGAAAAATTATATTCCCGGTGAAAATGTTTTTCTGATTACTGATGAAAACGTCTCAAAACATTATCGCAACCAATTTCCTGGCTATCCTGTAATTACTATCGGTACCGGTGAATCTGTAAAAACTCTTGATACGGCCGGATACATATATCAAAACCTGATGGACATGAATGCACAGCGCTCCAGTGTTATTGTAGGCATAGGTGGTGGTATTGTCTGTGATATTACTGGGTTTGTTGCATCAACTTATCTAAGGGGCGTATCTTTCGGATTTGTATCTTCCACATTGCTTTCTCAGGTTGATGCCAGCGTAGGTGGTAAAAACGGCGTTAACTTCAAAGGATACAAAAACATGGTAGGTGTCTTTAACCAGCCGGCCTTTGTTATCTGTGATCTTAACCTTTTAAAAACTCTGCCCCAAAAAGACCTTTTGTGCGGATTTGCCGAAATTGTTAAGCATGCCGCCATAGAAGATGCCGTCATGTTTGAATATCTTGAAAATAACTATAAAAAAGCTTTGTCTATAGATTACAATGTAATTGAGAGACTTGTATATGATTCTGTTGTAATCAAATCATCTGTAGTAAACAGGGATGAGAAGGAAAAAGGTGAAAGGCGCAAACTTAATTTCGGTCATACTATTGGGCATGCTATTGAAAAAACTACTGGAATTCCTCACGGACAAGCAGTAAGCCTGGGTATGGTCTTTGCCGCTTTCCTTTCTGAAAAAAAAGGTTTGCTGTCATCCGGTGAAAAACAGCAAATTATAACTCTGCTTAAAAATCTTGAATTGCCCACAACAATAAAAATTGATAAAAATAAGGTTATGGATGCGCTTAATAAAGATAAAAAAAGAGAAGGGGAAGGGATTCATTTCGTATTGCTTGACGGAATAGGTAAAGCTGTTATAGATGAAATTTCAATAAGCGAATTAAATAGCGAATTAGATAATGTGTTTGATAATATTTGATTACATTGTTAGGCGGGAGACAGCAGACACAAAATGACTTTTATACTGGATGTTCCGGTTATCGGTATTTTAAGGGGAATCGAAGCTTCTTTCTTTAAGGAAATTTTGCATGCCTCCTTTAGCTCAGGGCTCCAGGCTATTGAAGTTACAATGAATACTGAAAATGCTGCTCAAATTATTTCAAACTGCCGCAAATCTGTGCCTTCGGGAAAATTGTTGGGCGCCGGAACCGTACGAAATCTGGATGAAGCTAAAAAAGCAGCGGATTCGGGAGCCATGTTTTTTGTAACTCCAAACACGGATACTTCGGTAATAGAATATGCCTTTTCTCATAATATACCGGTAATTGCCGGGGCATTTACTCCAACCGAAGTGTACAACGCATGGTCTGCCGGTGCGAATATGGTTAAGGTTTTTCCGTGCGGCCATTTTGGCCCGCAATATATTAAAGATCTGCTGGGGCCCTTTGACCAAATTCCACTTGTTGCGGTAGGCGGTGTTAACAGTTCAAATATTGGAGATTATTTCAAAGCAGGCGTCAAGGCGGTTGGGACAAGCACTTCGCTGTTCGGAAAGGAAGCTCTTGAAAACCGGAATATTGAGGATCTTGCGCGAAATGTAAAAATTTTTGTTGAACTATGCAAAAAAGCAGCTATCAAGAACTTAATAATAAAGGAGAATTAATAAAAATGTTTAGGCCTGAGATAAAGGTGTTGGATTGTACAGTCCGTGACGGGGGGCTGATGAATAAATGGCAGTTTGAGGATGATTTTGTCCGGGCGGTTTACAAAGCCAATTCCAAGGCTGGCGTTGATTATATGGAAGTTGGTTACCTCAGTTCAGAAAGTGCGTTTCCCCGCGATAAGTTCGGACCATGGCGGCTTTGTGCTGATAAAGATATAAGGCGGGTTATCGGTGAAGGTGAAAGAAAAATTAAACTATCCGCTATGGCAGATATCGGAAGGATTGACTATGATGATATTCCTTTAAAATCGGAAAGCATGCTTGATATGGTCCGGGTCGCCTGCTATGTGCATCAGATCGACGCGGCAATAGAACTTGCACATCACTGCATGGAAAAAGGTTTTGAAGCAACCATCAATCTTATGGCTGTTTCCACTGTCGGCATGAGAGAGCTTAATGAAGCTTTAGATGATCTTTCGAAAAGCAGGGTACCTGTTATTTATCTTGTGGATAGCTTTGGTGCTTTTTACTCAGAAGATATTGATATACTGTCAGCCAAGTACATGGAGCGTCTTCCCGGAAAAACTATAGGGATTCACACTCATAATAACCAACAATTAGCCTTTGCAAATACTATCTCGTCTATTATAAACGGCATCAACTACGTAGATGGCAGCTTTTACGGCATCGGCCGTGGGGCCGGCAATTGCCCTCTGGAGTTGTTGATTTCATTTCTTAAAAATCCCAAGTTTAATGTCCGTCCGATTATTGAGGCTATAGAATCACATATATTCCCATGGCGGGAAAAAATCGATTGGGGATACTTTGTACCGTATATGATAACCGGTGTTTTGAATCAACACCCCCGAAGCGCCATGGCCATCATGGAATCGGACAAAAAAAATCAGATCCTGGAATTTTATGACCAAATGACAAATTTAGTGGAATCATTATAAGATCGGCTGAAAACAAGCCTCCTGCCGTAACTTCGGAGCAGGAGGCTAAACATCAGATATATCAAAACTCCAATACTACACCCACCGGACAATGGTCTGAACCAAATATATCATTATCGATAAATGGCTCTTTTAACCAGCCTTTATCTATTATATTTTGGCTTACAAAAACATAATCTACCCGCCAGCCTACATTTTTTTCTCTGGCATTGGCCCGGTAAGACCACCACGAATATTTTACTTTTTCAGGATAAAAATACCGGAAAGTATCCACGTAACCACGCTTAATTATTTCATCCATCCAGTCTCGTTCTATGCGCAAAAAGCCCGAATATTTTTCATTGGGTTTGGGATGTGTCAGATCTATTTCATTGTGGGCAATGTTATAGTCCCCGCTTATAATCAGATTTTTACCCTGACTTTTCAGTAAATCCGTATACGCAAAAAAATCTTTGTAGAAATCAAGCTTATACTGCAGGCGGTCTTCATTCATTTGGCCGTTTGGGAAATAGACATTAAAAAATATAAAATCTCCAAAGTCTGTTTCTAATATGCGGCCTTCTTGATCATATTTTTGATTCCCTATTCCTGTTTTAACATTTTTGGGCTCAAAGCGCGTATATGTGGCAACTCCGCTGTAACCTTTTTTAATCGTGGAATACGACCAGTAGGAGCTATAACCTTCAAAATTCAACATGCTATCGGTTCTCTGGTGCTCCTGAAGCTTTGTCTCCTGAATGGCAAATATATCCGGATTCATACGCCGGATGCTTTCAAAAAAATCCTTTTTTGCCACAGCCCGCAGGCCGTTAACATTCCATGATATTAGTTTTACAAGTTTTTTTGGCATTATATTATGCGGATTTAATCAATGAAAGTATTTCTGCCACAAGTTTTTCAGCTCCTTCGAGTATCTGAGAGATTCTTGCATTCAGCATATAACAGGGAGTTGTTACCACTTTATGTTCATGATCTACAACAACTTCTCCATGTTGTGTATTTACAGTCACAGCACCCATTTGCATAGCCTTGCTGTTTGCACCTTCATCCTGGCCCAATGTGATTCTTACATTAGGTATCAACCTGGCAAGAATCACAGGTGCAATACAAAGCGCACCTATCGGTTTTTTTTGGGCAACCATTGCACACACGGCACCTTCCACATCAGGATTAACACTCATTTTATCCCCGTCAATCCCGAAACTGCACAAACTCAATGCAGCACCGCCGAATCCGCCCGGCATTACTAAAGCATCAAACTTATCAGCACTAAACTCTTTAAGATTCCTGATATCCCCGCGTGCTATCCGTGCAGACTCGATAAGAACATTTCTCTTCTCTGCCATAGGCTCACCGGTAATGTGGTTTAGCACAACGTGTTGTGAAATATCAGGAGCAAAGCAAGTGTACTTTGCTCCTGCACGATCGATAGCAAGCAGTGTGGTTACGGATTCATGAATTTCCGAACCATCCTTGTTTCCGCATCCGGCAAGAATTACAGCAAAATGATAAGGTATTTCAGACATGCCTGCTCTCCCTTATACTATTAAAAATTATGCCATCCTCAATGCGCCTGTGAGCTTAAATACTTCTCCATTTAAGTATATATTTTCTATCAGGTGTTGAACCAAAAAAGCATATTCTGAGGGTTTTCCCAGCCTTTTTGGAAAAGGAATTGATTTGGCCAATGCTTCACGAGCTTTTTCCGGTACTCTGGCAAGCATTGGTGTATCTATGGTTCCGGGTGCAATTGTTACAACACGGATTCCGTGGCGTCCCAACTCTCTTGCCACAGGAAGCATCAAGCCTTCAACTCCGCCCTTGGAAGCGCTATAAGCGGCCTGTCCGATTTGCCCCTGAGATGCGGCAACAGATGAAGTATTGATAACAATACCCCGTTCGCCATCTTCACCTGGCTCATTTTCAGCCATTTTTGCTGCCGCGCTTATGAGAACTCTCATGGTACCAATAAGATTAACCTGAATTCTGGCTTCAAAAAAATCCATAGGCATAGGGCCCTTTTCTTTATCAAGTATCTTGCATGGGCCACCTATTCCGGCGCAATTAATAGCTACATTTATGCCTCCCATCTTTTCGGCAGCAGTATTTATAGCCTGATTTACACTGTCATTATTTGTAACATCGGTTTTAACAAAAAAGCCTCCCAGTTCTGCCGCAAGGCTTATGCCTTTATCTTCCTGTAAATCAAGAATGGTAACTTTTCCTCCGCCACTTGTAATCTGACGTGCGCATTCTTCTCCAATACCGGAAGCACCGCCACTTATAATCGCTTTGCATTCGCTGATCTTCATAATTTATTCTCCCTTTTCTAAACCAACAATTTTATATTATGCCGTTACATTAATAGATTGATAGCAAATCGTAATTATTACATTCATATTGCTATCAGCAACCATAATTTCTGTCAAGTTAAAATAAATGGCAGAATCATGCTTAACGTAATGAAATATATAAAAATTCTATTATGAACGATACTATAATATGTTGTTGACAGCAACTTTGAGATATGAAAAAAATAATTCTAGACTTTGTATATTATTATTGATACACTTCCCCCATACTTTAAATCAAACAAAAATGGGGGTTTTTATGAAATCTATTATTCCTAAGGATCTAACATTTTCAGAAGTTGGACATTTACCGATCGTTAAGGCATTTGCTAATAAGATTAAACTTGTTGAAACCTTCGACACCATGGTCAACAGCCAGATGGAGTTGCCCACTGGTGCTTGCATTTTAGCTATGGTATTGGATACGCTTTCAGGAAGAACTCCATTGTACCGGCTTGAGGAGTTCTTCCAGGAAAAAGACACCGAGTTATTGCTTGGTAATCATATTGAACCAGGACTTTTCAGTGACTTTAATGTCGCTCGTGTTCTTGATAAAGTTTTCGATACCGGCACGCAGAAGATCTTTTCAAAGATCGCGCAAAATGCCATCAACATATTCGATATCGATCCACAGCGG
>Ga0180007_10002418_pt1 | contig 22396 bp, 25 predicted proteins | sample MM_PC_MetaG_FD_121122 | JGI IMG/M metagenome (GOLD analysis project Ga0180007, IMG submission 121122) | Groundwater microbial communities from the Aspo Hard Rock Laboratory (HRL) deep subsurface site, Sweden - MM_PC_MetaG | ecosystem: Environmental > Aquatic > Deep subsurface > Groundwater... | reverse complement strand
GTGATGAAGGTCGCTGCGAAGGACGCGGTGTTCATGAACTGCCTGCCGGCCATGAGGGGCATGGAACAGACAGCCGACGTGATAGACGGGCCGCAGAGCATCGTCTTCGACCAGGCAGAGAACAGGATGTGGGCGCAGAACTCCATCATGCTGTATTTGCTGGGGAAGTTGACGTAAGGTCACCGCGCCAAATCCGGAATTATTACATGTCCCCGACTCGCTGTCCGCCCGAACCCCCGCCCACCACATATATGTGTACATGTCCCCACTCGCTACCCTCCCAATGCCCGCCCGCCAAAAACACATACTTTGGCCCCATTATACTGGACCACCCAATCCCCCGCCCATCTCCCTGAATGTTGCCTTTGCAGCCGTATTGTTGAGGCGATATCGTCCGCAATGATGTGAGGCATTAGAATCACAATCAACCTAGATGGAGGAATATCATGAAGAAACCCAAGACAGCCACGTATGAGGCAGACCCTGGAGAGGTAAGCAAGGTATTGCTGCTATTCTCCGGCGGGCTGGACACCACCATCCTCATGAAGTGGATCCAGGACATGTACAAGACAGACGTGATTACCTTGACGCTAGACCTCGGCCAGCCAGGCATAGACCTCAAGGAGGTCAAGCAGAAAGCCCTGAAGCTCGGAGCGCTGAAGGCATATGTCATCGACGCCAAGAAAGAGTTCGCAGAGCACTACATATCGAAAGCCATCAAGGCAAACGCCCTCTACCAAGGCCAGTACCCCCTTTCTACTGCAATCGGAAGGCCGCTGATATGCAAATACGCAGCAGAGATCGCAGAGAAGGAAGGCTGCGACGCAATAGCGCACGGCTCGACCGGCAAGGGAAACGACCAGGTCCGCCTAGATGCAGGCATAATCACCCTCAACCCGAAGCTGAAAGTCATCGCCCCAGTGAGAGACTATGACCTCACCCGTGATGTGGAGATAGACTTCGCAAAGAAGCACAACATACCAATCGCGCACCACAAGATGTCGCAGTATTCGACAGACGAGAACATCTGGGGCAGGAGCATAGAATGCGGAATACTCGAAGACCCGAGCAAGGAACCACCAAAAGACATCTACCTCATGTCCATCCCGCCAGAGTTCGCGCCCGACAAGCCGGAAACCATCACCCTGGAGTTCGAGAAGGGCATCCCAATAGCTCTGGACAACATGAAGATGGAATTGAACAAGCTGATAGAGAAGCTGAACCTGATCGCAGGAAAGCATGGCATAGGCATGGTGGACATGGTCGAAGACAGGATTGTCGGACTGAAGTCAAGAGAGATATACGAATGCCCGGCAGCCATCACCATACTCACCGCGCACAAGGACCTGGAGAAGTTCACCTGCACCATACACCAGAACAGCCTCAAGCCGGTCATGGACCAGAAGTGGTCAGAGATGGCATACTACGGGCTGTGGTACGATCCGCTGATGGGGTCCTTGAACGCCTTCATCGACAAGGCCAACGAGAAGGTAACAGGCATGGTGAAGGTAAAATTATTTAAAGGAACCGCGACTACCATCGGTAGGTCGTCTCCTTATGGATTGTATGACCACAAGCTGGCAAGCTATACCAAGGGGCAGACCTTCAACCAGGCTGCTTCGACCGGCTTCATAGAGCTGTGGTCATTGCAGACGAAGATGGCCAACCAGATCAAGGAGGGATAAAGATGGCGGGAATCGGGACAGTGGTCAGAAAAACGACTGAGCAGATAGTGATAGACGCATCTGCAGATCCGAAGATGATGGTCCTGATGAGGGCAGGAGAGGAGGATGCGGAAGCAAAAGACCTCGTCATGCTGCCTTCAGGCAAGTACGTCCCAGTCAACATATGGACCCGGGGCGGGAAGACAAGGGTTCTCAGGGACGGCCCGGGCGGCCGGACCAAGGAAAGCCTGGAATCAGTGCTGGAGAATAGGGCTTTGTACCTGGCAGAGGTCAGGCCAACCAGGACAAGCCATGCAATATCCCCTTATACCGAAATGGCCTCAGACGGACAGTTCTTCTGGGGAGACTGGTATGCACCCGGAGAGCGGCCGAAAGGCAAGTAGAATCATTAACTTTTTTAAATGAGCATCCATAAGGTAGTCATCATGCCCAAGCTCTGGAACAAAGGCAAGGACGACAAGGAAGTCGAGGATTTCACAGTTGGAGATGACCACTTCCTCGACCAGGAGCTCTTACAATATGACTTGATCGCCAGCAGCGCCCACGCCAAAGCATTGCGCAAGGCCAAACTCATATCCGAAGAAGAGCTTAAGAAGCTCCTCACCGGGCTGAGGCAGATAGGCGAGGCAGCAGAGAACGGCCAGTTCACAATCCTGAAAGAGGACGAGGACTGCCACACAGCCATCGAGAACTTCCTCACCAAGAGGTTCGGCGATGCAGGCAAGAAGATACACACAGGCAGGTCGAGGAATGACCAGGCATTGACCGCAATCCGGCTCTACGAGAAAGACAGCCTGCTGAAAGCAGCAGACGCAACCTTGAACCTAGCAAACGAGCTCATAACGTTCTCAAAGAGGCATTCCACTACAATAATGCCCGGCTACACCCACATGCGGCAGGCCATGCCGTCATCATTCGGGCTCTGGGCAGAGGCATTCGTTGAGATACTGATCAACGAGATGACCACCATCAAGTCAGCTTATAAGCGCATCAACTCTAACCCGTTAGGCAGCGCAGCCTCATACGGGACAGACTTGCCGATTGACAGGGAATACACATCAAAGCTGCTCGGGTTCAGCAACGTACCCAATCCTTTGGCAGCAGCGAACTCAAGAGGGAAGGATGAAGCGATGCTGATATCTGTCATGCACCAGATCATGCTCAGCCTCAGCAGGATGGCGACAGACCTCATGCTGTTCTCCACAGAGGAATTCGGATATGTGCAACTGCCGGAAGAACTGTGCACCGGCTCGTCGATGATGCCGCAGAAGAAGAATCCAGATGTTCTCGAGCTGACGAGAGCAAAGACAGCGGTAGTGCAAGGGCATTACGTGACCGTATCATCGATAGTCAAGGACCTGCCCTCCGGCTACAACCGCGACCTGCAGCTCACCAAGAGGCCGGTCATGGAGAGTTTTGACATCACCCTGAGCTCACTCGCTATCATGAAGCGGATTGTCAAGGAACTTAAGGTCAACAACAAACGATGCCTCTCCGCATGCAGCCCAGGGCTCTGGGCAACTGAAGAAGCAGACAAGCTTGTCAAGGGAGGCATGCCGTTCAGGCAGGCATACAAGGAAGTCGCCAGCAGGCTGGATAAGCTCAAGAGGCCGGCGAAGCCGATAGTGCCGAAGCTGAAATCCAGGCGATTGATTGAGCTGCTCGGAGAGGAAAGAAGGCTTTTGGTAGGAGAACAGGAGAAGCTTCAAGGTAAATTGAGATTCTGATAACCCTATCTTTCCACTTTCGATGGCCTTTTTATTGAAAATCTCGCCTTTTCGAGATTTTCCAGGGGATATTTGAATACGAAGAAATGCGTAGCATTTCTTGTACACAAAATCTTTGATTTTGTTGTACCCCACCCTTCAGGGCGAGACGCTCAAAAACGAAGTTTTTGGCGTGCCAGAAATCTCTTGGATTTCTGTGCATTTTCAATTCCAAACACTCGCTTATAAGTGCGAGGAGCGTAATACACCTACCTTGAGGTCGGTGGTAGCTCCGAGCGGCGAGTGTTTGTTATACAGAGAAGGCGCAATACCCTTGCCTTAAGGCAAGGGATGTAGCGCCTTCTTGTATCCTAAAAATTCGCTTGTAAAAGAAAGCGTCCGGTCATACCCCACCCTTTAGGGTGGGGTCGGACGCTTTCGGCGGATTTTTATGATTATACAGCCGACTTCATCATATGTATTAGTAACTTTTTCTTAACCAAGATCACGGCGCCGGGGTAAAGAGAAATGAAAAAAACTAATGTTTTCTGGCCAGCTGCTTCTCCTTCTCGGCTATCCTGACCATGGTACTGACGACAGTGTCAGGATTCAGTGAGATGCTGTCGATGCCGCACTCCACCAGGAACTCTGCGAAGTCAGGGAAATCGCTAGGCGCCTGCCCGCAGATGCCGATCTTGCGGTGATGGTGCTTCGCGACCTTGATGACGGTCTCTATCAGGCGCTTGACAGCGTCGTTCCTCTCGTCGTAGATGGATGATACCAGCTCTGAGTCGCGGTCCAGACCGAGGGTGAGCTGCGTGAGGTCGTTCGAGCCGATGGAGAAGCCGTCGAATATCTCGCAGAACTGGTCTGCCAAAATGACGTTGCTCGGGATCTCACACATGACATAGACCTCGAGGCCGTGCACGCCCTTCTTCAGGCCGTTCTTGTTCATCTCGGCGATGACCTTCTTGCCTTCGTCTACTGTGCGGCAGAAAGGAATCATGACCTTGACGTTCTTCAGGCCGAACAGCTCCCTGACCTTCTTCAGGGCCATGCATTCCAGGGCAAAGGCCGCCCTGTACTTCGGACTGTAATACCTGGAGGCTCCGCGCCAGCCGATCATGGGATTGTCCTCGATGGGCTCATACTCTCTCCCGCCGATCAGGTTTGCGTATTCATTGCTCTTGAAGTCTGAAAGCCTGACGATGACATCCTTGGGATAGAAGGCAGCGCCGATCATCGCCACACCCTCTGCAAGCTTGTCGATGAAGAACTGCTTCTTGTCCTTGTAGCCGTGGGTTATCTGCTCGATCTCAGCCTTGACCTTCTTGTCCTTGATGGAGCTGAAATTTATCAAGGCCAGCGGGTGTATCTTTATGTGGCTGTTGATGATGAACTCCTCCCTTGCCAGCCCCACTCCGTGGTTGGGAAGGAAGCTCGATGCAAAGGCCTGGTCCGGAGTGCCTAGGTTCATCATTATCTTGGTGTGGGTCTTGGGTATGGTGTGCAGGTCTATCTTCTCTATCCTGAAATCCAGCAGGCCCTTGTAGACGAATCCTTCCTCGCCTTGTGAACAGTCTACTGTTATGCCCTGGCCTGACTTTATCTTGGATGCGCCGTCGCTCGTGCCTACGACGCAAGGGATGCCGAGCTCTCTCGAGATTATTGCCGCATGGCAGGTCCTGCCGCCCCTGTTGGTCACGATGGCTGAGGCTATCTTCATTATCGGCTCCCAGTCCGGGTCGGTCATGTCTGTAACCAATACCTGGCCCTGCTTGAACTTGGCGATGTCATGCACGTTCATTATGACATTTGCCAGGCCGCGGCCGATCTTAGCGCCAACGCTCTTGCCCTTCACCAGGACAGCGCCTTTAGCCTTCATCTTGTACTGTTCGATGCACGAGAAGTCCTTCTGGGATATGACTGTCTCAGGCCTGGCCTGGACAATGAACAGCCTGTTTGTCTTGCCGTCCTTGGCCCATTCCATGTCCATGGGCGTGAACTTGCCGCGCCTGCGGCTGTAGTGCTGCTCTATTATGCAGGCCCACTTCGCCAGGGTCAGTATCTCGTCGTCGCTGAGGACGAACCTGTCCCGGTCTTGCTGGGGCACGGGTATGTTCTTAGTGGTCTTGTGGCCGTCATGCGCATAGACCATCTTGATCTTCTTGGATCCGACAGACTTGGATATGATCGGTCTGTAAGAGCCGTGCAGGGTCGGCTTGAAGATGTAATACTCATCCGGGTTCACAGCTCCCTGGACCACGTTCTCACCCAGGCCGTATGCAGCGGTCAAGAAGACCGCATTGGAGAATCCTGACTCTGTGTCGATGGAGAACATCACTCCTGAGGATGCCATGTCAGACCTGACCATCTTCTGCACGCCGATGCTCAGCTTCACTGAGAAATGGTCGAATTTCTTGTCATGCCTGTACGATATCGCCCTGTTCGTGAACAATGAGGCAAAGCATTTCTTGCAGGCATCGATGAGCTGGTTGACCCCTACTATGTTTAGGTAGGTCTCCTGCTGCCCGGCAAAAGAGGCGTCAGGCAGGTCCTCTGCTGTTGCAGAGCTCCTCACAGCGACGTCCGTGTTGGGGCCGTACTCCTTCGAGAGCTTGGCGTAAGCTTCAGCAATGGCCTTTATCAGCTCGGCAGGGAACTCAGCGTGCCTGATTATCTCCCTGACCGCTGCGCCCCTATCAGAGAGGTTCTTCATGTTATGGGTATTGAGGCCCTTCAGCGCCTGCCTTATCTTCAGCCTCACGTCGGCCTTATCGAGGAGATAGTCGTATGCATAAGCGGTTATTGCGAAGCCGTTCGGGACCGCAACCCCTTTGGTGTGCAGCTGACGGTACATCTCGCCCAGGGAAGCGTTCTTCCCGCCTACAATAGGGACGTCGTCTATGCTTAGCTCGTTGAACCAGAGAATGAACTTGTGTGTTTTCATCATTCCACCTCTTTTAGAGCAAAAACCCGTTTCAGGCTTTATAAAGTTTTGTATTTATTGAAAAAGGGTTACACCTTCCCGAAAATCTTCAGGAGGAGAAAGATTACGATGGCGATGATGATCACTATCAGGGCGACCTTGGTGTCGAGATGGCCTCTCATGACATGTCTTTATGATAAGAAATATTTAAGCGTTTGGTATCCTTCATACAGAAGTAATTCGGATAAACTTTAAATACCAATGACCATGTGAAAGTATAAAAGAGGCCAAAATGCTCAATCAGAAAGCGCTCAGGATCGATGCAGGCACCGGTAAGTTCTCAGTAGACGAGGTCAGGGATGAGAAGATACTCGGCCCGGTGGATTTCAGCGTCTACGAGATCCAGAGACAGAAGGACGCGTTCTGCTTCGGATCAGGGCCGTTGGCAGGCTCGATCATACCCGGAACGAAAAGGATGATATTCTGCGGGTTCTCACCGTTGTGGGAGAGCTTCTACATCTCCACCATGGGCGGGGCAGCTGACGTCTTCCACGCGACAGGCCTGAACTATGTCTCAATAACCGGAAGCAGGGATAATCATTCGGTCATGAAACTCAACAGCCAAAGCGGCAAGATCAAGGTAGACTTCGTCGACGTGGACCCAGAGCCCATATGGAACGATTACAACGGGCAGAAAGGCACATATGCACTGCAGCAGTACTGCTATGATAATTATGGGAAGGAATTCAAGAGGTGCAGGATCCTGGCGACCGGGCCGGCTGCCATGAAGACCAAGGCAGGAGCCATCCTCTCAGCACCCATCGTGAACGACGGCATATCTCCTGTCGACTGCTGGGCAGGACGCGGCGGCCTTGGAAGCAAGCTGTTGCAGGACCACAAGATAGTCGCGGTCATCTACGGCGGGGACTTCGAGGACGCAGATGAGATGACCCATGACAAGGATGAGATAAATAGGCTGTTCCAGGAGAAGTACCAGAAGATCATGATCGCCGAGACCGTATCGACGACGAAGAAATACCGGTTCGATCCTGAACTGGGCACTGGCGGCACGTTCGGTGTGAACTTTCTCAAGCTCGGCAGCTGGATGTTCTCCTTCAACTACAGCTCAATATATTTCCCTGACGAGAAACGGAAGCAGATACATGAAGAGTTCATACTCAAGCACTACCACAAGCAGTTCAACGAAGAGACGATAGACAAGAAGCAGTTCAAGCAGTGCGGGGAGAACTGCCCTGTGGTCTGCAAGAAGATGAACAACGAGTTCAAGAAAGATTACGAGCCGTACGAGTCCATGGGGCCGAACTCTGGAGTCTTTGACCAGAGGGGCGCTGAGAAGCTGAACAGGCAAGCAGACACCATGGGCTTCGACGCCATCCAAATAGGAAGTGTGATATCCTGGATCATGGAACTGTTGGTCAAAGGCATGATAAAGAAGGAGGATTTTGGGCTCACGAAGGATCCGAAGTTCGATGCTGACAATTTCGACGTGGTGAATGATTCCATGCACAACGCAGAGCTCGGCGTGGAGATAATCGACATGATACTCTTCAGCGACAAGGGAGCGGTGTTCAGGGACGGCATACGCGAGGCTGCGAAGCAGCTCGACAAGAAACTGGGGATTAAGTCAATCAATCTTGCAGCTTTCATACCCCACAACAAGCACGGCTGCATGGTGCCGAACCAGTACTGGACGCCGGGAATGTTCTCGCCCATGCCGATAATGGGCAAATACTTCGAGTATTACGGAGCAGGCTTCTTCCCTCCGCGCGAGCTGGGCAGGAAGAACGTGGAGCGCATGGCCAAAGAGCTCTACATGGACAACACCGGCATGTGCAGGTTCCATAGAGGCTGGGCCGAGGAGATCATCGAAAAGATAGTTAATGACCTGTTCAAGATGGATCTCAACTACTTCGAGCACCACAAGAGGCTGGCACGGATGATAAACATGGGCAACAAGGCGGTGTTCTGGGAGTCCGAACGCGTTATTGACCTGATCAAGGGATACCTCGAGAAGATGCACGCCGAGGACAAGGAGAACGCCGAGCTGAATTCCTGGGTGGAGAAGTTCAGCAAGGACAAGATGGCAGCCGCCAAGGAGTATTGGGACGAGCTTCTTGCAGGGATCAATGAAGGCATGGCATAAAATGCATAAAACTTAAATTCTAGAGCTAGCTACTCCATTGAAAAATGCTTGGGGTTGATATGGATGGAAAATGTAGATTCTGAAGTGCCATTGCATGAGACAGGCAAAAGGAGGACGGGCATCGCTGCAGGTATGTTGACAGTCGCTGCGTTGGAGTTGATGGCTGTCCAGGGTTGCGATTTGGGTTTTGGCAGATATAGACATTTCATGGTCGACCTGGATGACCTGCACAGAAGGACTGGTTTTTATGACATGGTGCCGAAGGAGATATTGCAGCCTGATGAACTGGGTAATTATACCTCCTGCATGTATGTAGGCGACAACGGAGCGATATTTTCCATAGAGATGCACCCAAAAACCATCGATGGGATTGACGTCAAGCTCATAATAGATGACAGTGTCCCGGTGGGGGAGGATGCTGATTGGTATCCTCCTGCACGCGAGTGCCCCCCGCATGACCTGGTTTATGATCAGGCTAGATTGGAAATATCAGTGTTGCAGGACTTTAAGAGTGGCGGCGGTTATTGGCTGCCCTCCATGATCGCGACATGGGACGATTCTGGCCTGAACTTGGAATTACCACACCTTGATCAACTTCCTCCATCATTGGACAGATACATTGCTAAGTTGAGCTATGAGGGGACTGAGTGGATCCCACAGCATGTCATGGATGAGGCATTCATGAATGTGGAACAGTTGAAAAAAAGACCCTGGAAATTCGTCAAAGAGATATCTCCAGCTGATAAGAATGCCTTCGAGAAAAGGAACTGCCCTAGATATCTTCAGCATGGTCGGTGATGATTTATGTTTGATATCAACATAAAGACACTGCAGATGCCGCCTGCCGAGATTCCGGATAGCGGGACATTCGATCATCAAAAGGAGGCATGCGGGCCTGTTCTTGGCCAAAATGGTGTCAACGAAGACAATCCCAGGAAGGGCTGGGCGTCAAAGAAGGAGATATTCGGATGAACGATGAAGCATGGGTGCCAGAAGAGAGTCCGACAAGAAGGGATGCGACAGAATTCGACAAGCCGTTCACCAGGAAGAGGGTCGGGATTGCAGCATTGGTCTCAATCATTGTTATTGCCGGAACTCATTATATTACTCATAGGAAACCCGAACCAGGACGGATAGAGCGCCCTTCATTCAATTATGAATTGCAGCTCTCATATGATGAGGCGCGCAACCTGTTCGCGCATTACGGCCTTGATGAGGATGTCAGCCAATACCTTGATGAGTTGATACAGGGAAATGCTAATAGTCTGAGGTTTGGCGGGAAAGGTGATGACCAGTATGCGATACTCGAAATGCCATTAAGGACCGAAGGGGAGGATCTGACCTGGTTCGTCTACAAGATCTATGACACCGACTTGATGGATGCACGCTTGCATGTCTATAGTAAGATTCAACAGACTATAAAAGCCAAGTTGAGGGATTACAATTGGAACGTGACTTCTGATTCGGTGTTCGAAGACGCCTCATTGGACCTGCTGCTCGTCCCCGGTGACCTGGAAGACTTCAACCCGAAAAAACTGTTCAAAGATAGGAAGAAGGCCATCGAACATGGCACGTATTAGGATGGGTGCCAACTCCCTTTTATCGTTAAATTAATATCCTTCGCCGATTTTACCATACCATGGCACATTTCCCCAGGTTCCCTGGCACGGAAAAGTCTGTCATAGACAAGGAAGTCATCAGATTCTTGAATGATCTGCTCGGCCAAGAAGGGAACGAGGGAAGGCTCGGCTTCGGTAACCCTATTCCAAGCCCTACGGGCAAGCGAAGCTATGAGATCAAGCCACACCCTCCCACCAGCATAAAAGTGGTAGTGCACACCAAGACTGGGCATCAGGACTTCTACTTGAAGATCAACCCTACATATTATGAAGCCCTCAAGGCCTTTGTCGAGGGCTATAAGCCACCTAAGTAATTTCACTATCCCCAAGTAGTCAATAACCGAAAGGTTTATAAATTGGGGTCTGTTCAGCGCTGGCATGGGAGACTATTTTCATGTTCATCCGGAATGCAGCCAGGGCAAGGTATTGAGCGATGTCTCTGGCGGGATACAGGACTTTCTAGACGAGCACGGCAAGAACATAGCTTATACAGGTGTAATCAGTGGAACTGTACTGGCCATCTGGGGGCTGACAGGAAGTGATAAGCCGGATGTGCAGACAGAGGTCATAGGCCAGCTGACAGCGCCAGAGGCGCAGGCTCATGGCCTGGCCTGGAACTGGGACCAACAGGGGATCAATATCAAGGATATAGGAGAAGGCAGGTATGTTGTTTATAAGGAGAATGATGGGAAGGATCTGGTCATGCTGTTCCAGGCAGCGGACGGCAATTTCATGATACAATGCGTCGACGAGAACTACGACGACAACACGCCTGATGAGCCGTTCACCGTCGATAAGGTGGTAATATACGATCCAGCCAACGCCAAGTTCATCGGGATGCTGGGCGGCAAGCCATACTTTGACCTGACACAAGAGATCAATGGACGAGAAGCGGTCGAGGAAGCGCCAATAGACGCTGAAGGCATGGAACTGTGGGCCCAGATAATTGCAGGAGAGAAAAAAGCAGTGCTAAGGCACCGCAGGACCGGAAAGATAATCGAATTCTAAGCAGTAAGGGCGATCTGTCCGAAAAACAATAATAGCGCGAATCCTACTGTGAAACCATAAGCTACCTTGCTCCATCTCAATATCTTGGCTCCGTCGAAGAAGCCGAAGGGTATCAGGTTGAACAGCGCCAGCCAGGAGTTGATGTAGAAGCCGAACCATCCGATGACTTTTAGTGTTCCCACGCCGAAGATATAGAAGTTCAGGAAGAACAATGCCAGGACGAGGCTCGAGAGCGGGCCCATCAAGGAGATCTTGCCGTACTGTGGAAGGGTGGCTCTTCCTCGTATTATCACAGCTCCAGGCGCGGCGAAGACGATGCCTGCGAAAGCCGCCAACAGGACTGCCAAACCTAACATGGAGAAATTTGCCCTGAACTCTGCGAAGCAGCCGTAGTGCTGCGCCAGGAGCTTATGAGACAGTTCATGTACAATAAAACCTACTCCCACTGTGGCGGCGGCTATCATGAAGCTGGCAGCCAAGCTGCCAATATCCAATAGGAAAGCGAAAGCTAACGATATCGCTGCCCATGAGAGGGCGAGGTGCTTCAGCTCATCAGCAGAGAAGGCGAGCCTCATCTTGTCCTCCTCGGGCCGCCCTGCTTATACGGATTGTACCTGCCTTTGGCCTTCTGGGAGGTCTTCTCCTCAGGGTACTGCTCGTCATGCGCCTCATCTGGCTCTTCTTCTTTCATAGCGATCTCTCAGCATTAGTCATTAATAAACATATCGAAGAAATCATCCCTTAGGTCCGGCCCTTATCGAGGCGCCGGAGATAGTCTATCGTCGGGACCTCCAAGATGCGTCCGCTCTTCCTTATATGCCTTGCGATCCTTTTCGCATCAACACTGTCCCTGGCGGCCTTGCCCTCAATGAATCTCTGACTGAGGATAAGCTCATCGATTGTCCTGTCATGCTGCTGCTCTGGTGTCATGCCCCCTGTATCAGGCTCTTCTTCTTCACGAGTCGCATACAGTCCTATATCCAGGGTGTGGTATATCCGGTCAGTCAATGTGTTCAACCTCGGGCGATTTGCGTGTCGTCCATCTAATCTTGTCTGCCAAGGTTCCAGGAGGTTCGATATCGCCTGGAATGTGTTGGGTGATTATCATCAGTGCAAGTGAGTCTCTTGCTGCTTCCTCTATCTCGTCCATCCTGGGATCAGGCCTGGAAGTGCTCTCGAGGAACTGCCTCCTGTCCTTCTCTGTCCAGCCGTTTCCGCCAGGGACCTCGCCATCATCCGGCGTTGCATAAAGTCCTATGTCAGGTGGTGTGTATATCATCCTTCAATATCAGGCGGTCCTTCCAGCTTGCGCCGAATCCTCTCAGCAAGGGTGTTCGGAGGCTCTATTATCCTTCCCATAGGTTGGCGGACAATCATTTCGTCAATTTCATTCCATTTGGTGGCTTCTACCATCCTATCCATAAGCGGGTCATCTATCGTCACAGACTCCAAGAACTTTCGGGCCTCTTCTGGTGTATAACCTCCAGCAGGGACCTCGCCATCATCCGGCGTTGCATAAAGTCCTAAGTCAGGTGTCTTGTATCTCATTGTTTGTCACCGAAGATTTATCGATTTTTCGGGGTGCCCTTATACTTATGCATCGCTTATGGGCAGCCGAACTCCCCATCCGTTTGGTTCCCTGATGATGTGGGGATCATTGTGGGGGATGGGCTCGATTCGTGATATGCCGTTAAGGATGTCATCAAGGATCCTTCTCCTCTTCTCTTCCCTTTCATCCATATGAGTACCAGCGGGATCCGGATTTTCTTGTGAAAAATAGAGGCTGACCATAGCTTCAGGGGACTTATACATGTTCTTCACCATCCACGACGTCGCTGATGTCATTTCCTTCAGGCTTTGTTTTCTTGTCTCCTGCGCCTGCCTCCGGTCCCTGGAAGAACATCTCCCCAGATATGGCGGGCCACTGTATCCCCCGCCTATTTCCGGGCCGTTCCTCTGGATGCTGCGCATAATAATCCAGAATCTTATTATAGACATCTTGTTGTCTCCTCTGTTTCTCTGCCGGGGGCATGCTAGAATTCTCAAGCTCATAAAATTCATTGTGGAGACCTGATAGGACGGGATCCGGCCTTGATTGTCCGGAGGCAGGCAGGAGGTCTCGTCTCCAGGAAGGTCTCATGGCATCATGTAATCCTGAAGCCCTTTCAATCGTCTGCTGCTTGGCCCGTGGGCTCCTGTGAGCATGTCTGATAAGGTATTTCTGGGACTCATACCATTGGGCATCAGGCTTCTGTTGCCTCTGCTGCATGGGATTCGGGACCCGCGAGGGATTCCCCGCCCGGTGGCGGTAACCAGGTTCCCGTTCCAACATCTCAAGGATTCTCGAGCCACGATTATTATATTTCAATCACATCACCTTTGAAGAAGAGTAAATCCGATGTTTATAAAATTTGCCAGGGGGTTTATAAAGCCTGTAAATCACCCCGCAAAAAACCACAAAGTTTATATATGATTTTTAACTACTTTTAAATAGTATAGCATAATATTATGAAAATCACGGGGTAATAACATGAAGGCGGTAATATACGGAATAATCTTGATAATGCTGGCTAGCATGGCATCAGCAGACATAACCATCAATCCTGCCACGGTGGCCAGGGAGGCAGCCATCGGCGGCAGCATCAAGGTATCGATGGACATCACCAACAACGAGGCCACGAACATAACCCTGGGCAGCCTCCAGAACAAGCTCAATCTCACGGGCAGTCAGGAGCATGCAGTGGTCAACCTCCAGCTCTCAAGCACTGCCCTGACCATAGAGCCTGCGCAGACAGGACAGCTCAACTACACCTTCACAGTGCCATTCCTGTACGCTGACGATTATCAAGGCATATACACCGTCACCTTCGGGGCGGTAGACTACGACCAGACCCTCACATTGACGGTCAACGAGAGCCCTGAGTTCATGCTGGACCCCGACGATGTGATAGACGTCCTCCAAGGGGAGACAGGCATAATGGAATTCGACTTCGACAACACCGGCAACACAGACTTCAACATGCAGCTGCAGCTGATGACATTCACGAAGGGGACTGACACCCTCAGCGGCACACTGTCAGACAGCACATTCCTTCTGGAATACGGCAACGAAGTTAGCCAGAACGCCACCTTCGTCGTCCCGAGCGGCCAGGCAGCCGGAACCTATACAGGCAACCTCAAGATGACCAGCGAGCACGGCACAAAAAATGTCTCCCTCACGGTCAACGTGATAGCGCCCACCACACAGCTCAAGCTCGAGCCTTCCACGATCGAGATCGACGCAGGCGTGAACGAGACCTTCTCATACACATTCATCGTGAACAACACAGGAACAACAGACCTCAACGGCCTCTCGGTAACGTTGACAGGCCTCAGCGGGTTCAGCATATCATTCGACCACGACACAGTATCAGTCCCCAGCGGAAGCACGCAGAACGTAAAGATTTCAGGAAGGGTACCTGATGACGAGGACCCTGGAAGCAAGACCGGAACCGTTACAGTGAGCAATGCCGATGCTTCGGCTCAGCTGACCATCAGCTTGGACGTCAAGAGCATGCTCTACATAAACGACCTGGACATCTCGGTCGGCGGGGAATCACACAACAACGTGCATGACGGCGAGACCATAGACAAGGAAGCAGAGCCCATGGACACGGTCATATTCGACGTCAGCGTGAAGAACCGCTTCAGCTCCTCTGTGGACAAGGACATCAGCGAGATATCAAACGTATTTGTGCGGCTAACTATAGAGGATATAGATGACGGCGACGACTGGGAGGAAGAATCCGGAGATTTCGACCTGGAAGCCTCCAAGACCCATAGGGAGACCATAAGGTTCGAGGTCCCTCTCAAGGTGGACCAGAAGACCTATACTGCCCGCATATACATAGAAGGTGACGACGGGAACGACGTCACGCATTCAGAGGAGTGGGAGGTCGAGCTCAAGGTGGACAAGGAGAGCCACCGCCTGAGGATAATGACGGCAGACCTGAAAAGGCAGACAGTCAAGTGCGACAGGTCGAACGAGCTGACCATTGAGGTCATAAACATAGGCTCGACCACTGAGGATGAGACCTACATAACCGTGAAATCGCCGAAGTTCGACTTCAAGGTCTTCGAAGGGCCGCTGGAGCTCACCACAGACCCTGATGACGACGACAACTCATTCACGGCCACATATCCGTTCACCATACCGAGCACGCTCAGCACAGGGACGATCCCGTTAGAGATAAGGGCATACTATGACAGCGACATACTGTCAGATTTCAGGAGCCTCAACTTCGTATTGGAGGCATGCACAGGAGACGAGCCGGATGAACCGGATGAGCCTGAAGAGCCGGATGAGCCTGAAGAGTCCGGAGAGGACGATCAAGATACACCTCCTGGCCAGGAAGGGCCATTGCCTCCTGGCGGAGAAGGGCCGCCTACCACTGTCATGAGGGACACGACTGAAAGCGGAGGCCTCAGGGCAAGTGCCAACTACATGCTCATATTGGTGCTGGCGATAATCATAGTACTATCAGTGGTCGTAATAACAGCTTTCAAGCTGGCAGGCAAGAAGTAGCCACCACTTGGAGACACATATTATTAACTACTGAAATATGATAAAAAAGGGAAAGATTTAAATATGAGTGAATGATAATTCACTCCATTTCACTGTACGGAGGGGTATAATATGAAGTATATAATCGGACTGGTTATGTTTATAATGATAGCTGGACTAGTAACAGCAGCCGACTGCGGCGTAACCCCATGCAGCTGCGGGGACACAGTCACAGCTGACTACACCATGGCAAGTGACCTAACAGGCTGTGCGGGTGATGGGCTGATGATTGGCGCCGACAGCATAACGCTGGACTGCGCCGGTTTCATGATAAAAGGCACCGATGCCAGCAATTCCAAGGGGATATCAATGGAGGAGCTTGATGATATCACAGTCACTGACTGCACTGTGAAGGACTTCTCGATCGGCCTATACATAAATGCGAGCGATGCCGTGATAACTGGCAGCAACATGACCGACGGCGATGTCGGCATCGAACTGTTCAACAGCGAAAAAAGCCAGATAACAAGCACCATACTAGAGCATAATGATGATTTCGGCGCTAAGCTGACGAACTCGACCGAGAATAAGTTCTCGAACAATAAGTTTGTAGACAACGGAGTGAACGCCCAAGAGGATGCATTATCCTTATTGAACATATGGGACGTGAGCCTATCAGGCAATTCCTGGGATGACTTCGTCAGCAATGACGGGTATCCTTACACCTATGTCATATCAGGCGCGGGCGACGGCGTGGATAACCACCCGGTCTGGAACTTCACGATACATGCTCCGGAGCTAAAGCTGGTAGCATCGGTCACTGTTAACGAATCAAAGCAGGTGTCGATACAACTGGCGGCAACAGATGCCGACGGAGACACCCTGACATACTCATCCAACGCAGGCAAGGTCATCAACAGCACTTTCTCGATGAACGCCAACACAGGCCTTTTCCAGTGGACGCCGACATACAATGACGCAGGGGTATATCACATGGTATTCAACGTCACAGACGGCACATTCTGGACAGAGAAGACATCGACGATAACGGTCGTCGACATCAACCGTGATCCCAGGATCACCAGCACACCGGTCACCACAGCTTACAAGGATACCCTGTATGGATACCAAGTCACAGCCGTGGACGACGACGGTGATGCACTCACATACACGCTGAACGCCACTAACGTGAACATCACGATGTCGACAGGAGGCAAAATAAGCTGGACCCCGGGCACGAGCGGCAGAAGTGAGCACATAGCAGTCAGGGTAGCGGACGGCAGAGGGGGGATGGCCACCCAGAGCTACACACTGACGGTGAAGGAGCCGACCAAGCTCGCCATACAGAAGGTCAACGTCAAGGTGGACGGCAAGTCGCACAACGACATCACCGATGGCGATACCATCAAGAAGGATGCCCTGCCGGAATCGAACGTCAAGGTCAAGGTATATGTAGAGAGCCTCTTTAATGGTGACATAGACGCCGAGGACATCGACATAGAGAACATACTCGTGACGGTCACCATCGCAGGGATAGACGACGGCGACGACCTCGAGGAGGAAAGCAATGAGTTCAACCTCAGGCCGGGGAAGGAGAAGAGCGTAGAGTTCAGTTTCGACCTGCCGCTGTACATCGACGAGGGCACCTATGACGTGGACATCCTGGTCGAGGGAGAGGACGAGAACAACAACGACCACGAAGTCGTCTGGCAGCTCCAGCTCAACGTGGAAAAGGACAACCACGACCTGGTGATAAGGGATGCTAAGGTTTCACCCAACATACTCACATGCTCAAGGACAGCCGAACTGAGCTTCGACGTGATCAACCTGGGACAGCAAGACGAGGATCAGATCAGGGTGACTGTAGAGAGCGCGGACCTGGAGCTCGCTTTTGAGGAAGAGGACATCGAGCTCTACTCAGGCGACACCAAGGACGACACAACCTACTCCAAATCATTGACGATAAACGCCAAGGACCTGGACATCGGCGTCTACAGCATCTCGATAAAGGCCTACTACGACACCACAAAATCAGGGGACTCAGAGACAGTGCAGTTCCAGGTGGCAGAGTGCACAAGCACAAGGCCACCAACCACTCCGCCCCCTGACGAAGGCGACGGAGAGGAGGGCACAGACCTTCAGGTCGAATACATCCCCATAACCACGCCTCCGGCGACAACTGCACAGCCTGTCGATAGTGGAGAGGGGCTGAACTTCGGGGAGGGCGGCCTGTACATCGTGCTGCTCATCGTGCTTATGGTCGCTGTCGTGGCCGCGATAGTGATGGCATTCGCCGCACTGAAGAAATAACAACCTTTTATTTTATTCTTCATTTTTTCTCCTTATGGACTTCTTGAAGAGGGAGCTCGACGTGGTCTACAGGAAAGACCATTCGGGGGTCATATGTCTCTTACACTAAATCCTGGTCGACGAGGCAAATAAGAAATTGGAAAGAAATAAAAAAAAGATTGACTCAATGGTCAACCTTATCTCTTTTTCTTCTTTTTAGTCTTCTTCTTCTTTGTCTTCTTTTTAGCTATCTTCTTTCGTACGACTTTCTTCTTTGTTTTTCGTGCAGCCATTGGAATCACCTCTTTCCGTTCCGCGTAAAGCAAACACGCTAGTCTTATACTCACAACTTATATTTAAATAGTTTTTGGTTTTTGTGAAGTGAAAAATTTATTTACAAAGATTTGTCGACGGTAACAAAATATTTTTTGAAGGCCATAATGATAATATTTTTCATGCGCATGATTTTTAAGAAAAAAATTCTCTGACGGTAAAGAATATTTTCAGAAAAAATATTTTATCGCGTATTCATACGAATCCGACATCAGGCAGCCGTCTCTTGACCGCGATGGGTATCACGCCTTCCTTGAACTCAATCTTAGCGATCTCGATAGGATTGAACTTCAGCTGCTCGAGCTGTTTCTTCGTGATCTTCACGAGGAACGGGGCTCCCATGGATATCTGCAGCGCCCTGGCGCCGATGATGCGCGCCTTCTCATACTTCGTATAAACCTCTTCCATAGGGGCAATGGCGGTGAGTGCTTGTATATAAATGTTTCTTTGGATAAAGGCAAGATTATTATACTGTGTCGGATAATCCAGTGACATGAAAGTCATCCAGGTCAGGGCGACTTACAAGGTCGAGTCTGAGTCGAGAGCCGGCAAGTATTACTCGGTCACATTAGAGCACCTGCACTGCGACTGCCCGCACTTCATGGTCCGGTTGAAGAAGACCGGCGGGGAATGCAAGCACATCAAGGCAGCAAGGGAATTCATAGCGGCCAAACGCAGTCCGAAGAACAACAAGATATTGGATTTCATAAGGGAACAAGGAGAAGTGGATGTCATCACCCTCATCGACCGCTTCGATGAAGCGACGGTGAACGAGCTGATACGCAAGGGAGACATCATGGAGCGGAACGGAAAGATATCGTCGATGGATTGAGTAAAATTCTTAAGCACCGCATGCCGATCAATAATATTCTATTGCCCCAACTCGCTATCCACCTACATTATATTACCACATTATATGTGTACATGTCCCCACTCGCTACCATCCCAATGCACCCACACGCCCCCATGCAGGTTGCCTTGAAAGACAGCAGTACATTAGGCATCGATGTGCCCCACCCTCCACCCTCCTAATGCTCATCCACATTAATGTTGCACGTGCGTCAACGCGACAGCGAAGGCACATAAGTAGCCCTTCAACAGGCTCTGTCCTAAATCAGGTTCATTTTGGCCCTCTCCCTGTCTACTGGTCCTTCTCTCAGTCTTAACACCTGATGGGTCGGCCCAAAATGAATCTTCCCTTATAGATTTAGGACAGAGCCCCTTCAACCAAAAGATTTATATCATCATCCTAACGACCCAATGGCATGGACGACAAGCAGCTCAAGGCGGAGTTCAGGGAGAAGGCATCCAAGAAGCCGGAGCTGTACTACGCTGTCGGCGTCCTGAAAGAACAGGGCTATGAACGTAAGGTTTGCCCAAGCTGCAAGAGATTCTATTGGAGCATCGGCAAGGACACATGCGGGGACCCCGCATGCTCAGGAGGATACAGGTTCCTCGACGGGACGCCGGCGAAGAAAGAGATGGACTATATCAAGGTCTGGAAGGAATTCGCCAAGCACTTCAGGAAGAGGGGATACAAGCCCATAAAGCGCTATCCCGTGGTGGCCAGATGGAGGGATGACACAGACTTCGTCCAGGCATCCATCTACGATTTCCAGCCCTACGTGGTCAAGGGCGAGATAGAGCCGCCCGCAAACCCGCTCGTCGTGCCGCAGTTCTGCCTGCGCTTCAACGACATAGACAACGTCGGCATGACCGGCGCGCATTTTACCGGCTTCGTCATGATCGGGCAGCACGCATTCATGCCGCCCGACAAGTATGACCAGCCAAAATACTTCAGGGACATCCACTCATGGCTGTCCAAAGGGTTGGGGCTGCCGAACGAGGAGATAACCTACCACGAGGACGCATGGGCCGGCGGCGGCAACTTCGGGCCGTGCATGGAATTCTTCAGCCGCGGCCTAGAGCTCGGAAACCAGGTCTACATGTGGTACGAGAAGACAGCGACGGGATATGAGGACCTGAAGATAAAGGTCCTGGACATGGGCATGGGCCATGAGCGCAACGCATGGTTCACGCAGGCAAAACCGACCGCTTATGAATCCACCTTCCCGACGGTGTGCAAGTACATGTTCAACAAGACAGGCATAAGGCCTGACAGCGAGATGATCAAGAAGTTCATGCCATACTCCGCATATCTCAACGTGGACGAGGTGCCGGACGTCAACAAGGCCTGGCAGGACGTAGCTGAGAAGATCGGCGTAGGGGTAAAGGATCTCAGGGAGCAGATCAAGCCGCTCGCAGCATTGTTCAGCATAGGGGAGCACATGAGGTCGCTGCTGGTGGCCTTCTCCGACGGGGCGTTGCCGAGCAACACGGGCGGGGGATATAACCTCAGGGTGCTGTACAGGAGATCATACAGCCTGCTGAAGGAGCACGGCTGGGACCTGAGCTTCATCAAGCTCTGTGAGCTCCACGCAAAATACCTTGACCCCATTTTCCCTGAGCTGGACGACCAATTGGACGAGGTCAGCGAAATCCTCGACGTGGAAGAGAAGAAGTATATCGAGATGAGGAGGCGCAGCAGGGGGCTGATCAGCAAGATGCTGCAGGGCCCGATCACCACCGAGACGCTCATAAAGGCGTATGACAGCCAAGGCATCAACCCCCAGCTCGTGGCCGAAGTGGCCAAGGAGGAGAAGAAACACATAAAGATACCGGATGACTTCTATGCAAAGGTAGCGAGCCTGCACGACAAGGTATCTGAGACAGCCACCAAGCGCGCTGCCCCTCCAGAGATAAGAGGCCTCGCAAAGATGGACCTGGCGCCTACCCAAGGGATGTATTTCAACGATTACAGGCATGTAACGGGCAAGGCAAAGGTGATACTGACTGCAGCGCAGTATGTCATCCTAGACAAGACCCTGTTCTACCCTACATCCGGCGGTCAGCTGCACGACATCGGCACTATGAACAGCATCAACGTCATCGACGTCTTCAAGCACAACAACCTTATCATCCACAAGCTCGAGAAGACACCAGGATTGATGCCAGGCAGCACGGTCTCTATCATTGTGGACATGGAGAGGAGGAGGCAGCTGGCGCAGCACCACACAGCCACGCACATAATCGGGGCCGCAGCCAGGAATGTTTTGGGAAGGCATGTCAACCAGGCAGGCGCATCTAAGACCATGGAGAAGGCCACCCTCGACATAACGCATTACGAGGGCCTGAGCAATGACGAGATCAAAGAGATAGAAGAGAGATCAAATAAGATCGTCAAGAAGAACCATCCTGTACAGCTGTCGTTCATGCCGCGGGCGAAGGCAGAGCTGCAGTACGGCATGGGCATATACCAGGGCGGAGCCGTGCCGGGGAAGCTGTTGAGGATAGTGAACATCAAGGGTGTGGACGTGCAGGCATGCGCGGGCACGCACGTGAACTCGACCGGAGAGGTCGGCAGCGTGAAGATACTCAGGAGCTCGAAAGTGCAGGACGGCATCATAAGGCTGGAGTTCTCAGCAGGGGCTGCGAAGCAGGAGAAAGAGGTGGAGGAGACAGCGCTGCTCGCTGACACAGCGTCGCTGCTGGGATGCGAGCCGGACCAGGTGCCTGCGCGGGCAGAGGAGCTTTTCAAGAAGTGGAAGGTCAAGGTGAAGAAGGGCAGGGAGGTCGAGCCAGGGCTCTCATCGACGGAAAGGGCAGAGGGCGACACCAAGAAGCTGTTGGAGAAGACCGCAGACATATTGAAGACCCAGGCAGAGCACGTGCCGAAGACGGTGAAAAGATTTCTTACAGACCTAAAAGATAAACTTTAAATATCAATCCCCATAAGTGAAGTGTATGAAAAGGGAGGACATCATTCTGCCACCTGAATTAAAAGAAATCGAGACCATCTTCTCAGAAATATCAAAGCTATTTCGCAAGAGGATGAAACTGTCGTATGATAGGTATAGAGGGCTTTGATTATCCTGTGTGCTTGGCCTGATTTCTTGTTTGTTTTCAGAAAATGATTGATTATCTTTTCTGTTAGGTGCGCTTTGTCCTTACTTTCCTTGTTTTTTCCGGTTCTTTCACGTAGCTATCGCTAGCTCTTTACGCTTTAGGGTGACGAGCTGGTACAGGTTAAAGGCGAAGCACTTCCACATCTCTTTGAGGT
>Ga0180007_10002417_pt1 | contig 22400 bp, 16 predicted proteins | sample MM_PC_MetaG_FD_121122 | JGI IMG/M metagenome (GOLD analysis project Ga0180007, IMG submission 121122) | Groundwater microbial communities from the Aspo Hard Rock Laboratory (HRL) deep subsurface site, Sweden - MM_PC_MetaG | ecosystem: Environmental > Aquatic > Deep subsurface > Groundwater... | reverse complement strand
TTCGAGACGCTTGCCGAACCGAAGCGGCCGCCCGCAGACCCGCGGCCGCGCCGCGTAGAAGTCCATCATCTGGACGTCGCTGATCCTCGGATGACGGCGAGGGAGAATCGTCAGTCGGCGCATGTCTTTCCTCCTTTGGAAAGGGTATCACGCCCGCCCGTTCGGTGAACAGACGGGGAGAGACCCCGGGCCCGGTGGAGCGGGCCCGGGGCAGGAGAGGGGAACGGCGGGGGGACGAGGCTAGAACTGGCGGACGAACCGGACGTACACGTTGGTGTCGGCCCGGTTGTTGAGCACACCCAGGTTCTCTTCGGCGGCGGACACGATGTTGGCCAGGAGGGCGTCGGCGTCGGTGGCGGGGTTGGCGTCGCAGGGATAGAGCTCGAGCTTGGCCACGGCACGGATGTTCGCGATGCACATGCCGATGTCCTCCCAGGCCCAGAACTCGATCCGGTTGCCCCGCTTGTCGATGAAGAACTTGGTGTCGTTGAGCGAGTAGAACACGCCCATCGCCTCCGGCGGGGCGAACGCGTACACGTTGCCCGGACGGAGGATCCGCGTCTTCAGCGTCTGCACCAGCCGGCTGTTGAAGAACGTCTCGGTCTTCAGGCCGGTGCGCAGGGTCTCGCCGGTGAGCTCGTTGCCCAGGTCCTCGATGGTCCACTGGACGGTGTCGCTGTAGTCGAACTCGGTGATGAGCAGGGTCTCGCCGCGAAGCTGCTTGTCGAGCGTGAACAGCTTCTTCATCCGGACGATGTCCGGGCGCTGCATCGTGAGCGGGACGCTCGAGGCGGTGGGGAAGGCGATGCGGGCGAGCTCGCCCTTGATGGCGGCGTCCTCGACCACGGCGCCGGCCGCGATGGTGGCGGCGTTGAGCGCGGTGGCCACGCCGCCGTTCATCTCGAGCTGGACGGCCTGGACCGCCAGCTCGGCGTAGACCACGAAAGTCCGGTCCTCGATCTCCTGGAGGGCTTTCGGGATCTTCTCCTCGACCATCGTGATGATGGGGTTGGAGTAAGCAAGCAGCTCCTGCTCGAAGACCTGCTGCTTCTCCGTCTGGATGGTCCAGAACCCCACCGCGACCTTGGGCCCGCGGACGATGACGGCGTCCGTGTCCCCGCGGAAGTTGATGGAGGCGGCGTGCACGTCGGCCGGAAGCTCCAGCACGCAGTGCAGCGTGTCGTGACCCGAGGTGGAGACCTGCAGCTGGTCCGGAGCCTTGGGCGGCAGGATCTTGCGCGCGAAGCCGGCCTCGTGGATGTGGTCCTGGATGAGGGTCCGCATCTCAGCCGCGATCTTCTCGCGCCCGGCCTCGGTCGTGGTGCCGTGCTGGAAGGAGGTGTTGATCATTCTTGCGTCCATCACATCACCTCCTAGTAGTTCGACCGGAAGTACAGGCGGTTGGCCACGCCCGTACCCGTCGCCGTGGGGATGATGCCGATGGCGAAGCCGACGTCGAAGCCGGCCGCGGCGCTGATGCGCATGACGGCGTAGCCGTTCCACACGCTGGCGCCACCCATGACGGCGATCGAGAGGTTGTCGCCGTAGGCCACCGGCGGGTTCGTCGCCTCGTCCCACAGGAGGGTCCACGCCTCGTAGGGACCGACGATGACGCTGCCCTTGAGCAGCGACTGCACCCCCACATCGCCCTGCTGGTTGATGTAGGGGAAGAGCGGGACCGTCACCTCGACGTTGGCTCCGGTGCCCGGACGCGCCAGCAGGTTGCCGGCGGGGGTCAGCCACTCACCCATGATGAGCGGCAGTGCGGCGCTGGGATCGGCCGAGCCCTGCAGGGCCGCGGCCAGCGCCAGGGTCTTGGTCTCAGCCCGCGCCCAGGTGGGGCGGGTGAGATCCATATTGGGAGCGGTCATTTCTTTTCATCTCCTTGTCTGCGTTTCCTGCTGCTTCCTCCTCGTGTGGCCGCCACTAGCCGTCGACGGCCGCGCCCTCGATCGCGGCGCGCACGCGTTCCCGGGACTCCTCGATGTTGTGCTTGCGACCTCCTCGGTCATCCCCGTACGTCGGGGAGACCAGTCCGCTCGCCAGCTTCGGCACCGACCCCGGCAACATGTCGAGGCTGAGCTTGAACGCGTCGAGGCGGCCCTCCTTGGTCAGCCTCTCCAGGCCGGCCATGGCTTCCTCCCTCGTCGCCCACGGGCTCTGCCCCGAATCCAGCACCTGGTTGCACAGCTTGACGAGGTCCAGCTCCCGCTCCCGTTCCTGGAGCCGGGTGGACAGCTCGTCGCGCTCGGACGCGACCTTCTCCGCCGAGTCGGCAAGCATCACGAGCTTGCTCGACAGCGGAAGGCCGGCGATCTTCTCCATGACGTCCATCACACACCTCCGGCCGCCGGCGGCGGCGTCGTCGTCTCGACCACCGCGTCGGGGTTCAGAACGATGTCACCCGCCTCCCGGGGACGCGGGCGAGTGGCGGCCTCCGTCGCCCCAGGGTCGGTCGAGCCCGCCGCGTCGGGCGTGGGACTTCCGCGCCTCCTCAACTCCCCGCCGCCCTGGAAATCGCCCCCCTGCTTGTTCAGGGTGAGGAGCCGCTCGCGGACCTGCCGGGCCACCTTGCTGTTGGGGTCGACCGCGCTGAGGTACGCCCGCATCGCCGCCGCCTTGAGCGCCAGGCTCTCGCCCGACTCGGCGTGGGCCATCGGCTTGTCCTTGTTCATCGTCGCGATGGGCGCGGCGCCCACGTTGGGCTTCATGTCCGCCTGGTGCTGCTTGTCGGCGTCCTGGGCGGTGAAGGCCGCGACCGCCTCCGGCGTCTCCGGTGGCGTCGGCCCGGTGGGGTGGATGTCGTCCTTGCGGTCCTCGGGCCGCGCGCCCGCCAGCGGCGGGTAGTCGGTGTGCACCCCGTCCTCGGCACCCTGCTTGGCCAGCCGGGCGGCCTCGCGGGCGTACCGCTCGTGCACGGCCCGCACCGCCATGTCCACCGCGCTGAGCTTCTGCTCGGGCGTGGAGGTGGTGGGCGTCATGCTCGGGGCGCCGGGCTTGCCCTTGGTGGTCTTCGCGCTGAAGGGGGAGGGGGAGGCCGAGAGGTCGGGCGGCGGGCCCGTGCGGCTCCCGTCCTGGTCGGGGGCGTCCGACGCGCCGGCCACCATGCTCGCCTGCTGCGCCTCGATGTCCTCCGCATGCTTCGCCCGGGCCGCCAGCTCCCGCGCCTCCTTGGCCAAGGCGCGAAGGACGTCCGTGCTGCCGATGTCGAGCCCGGGGTCCTGGGCGCCGGCCGTCTTGACCTGCGCGGGGGCGGAGGCGAGCTTCTGCTCCTGCAGGGCCCGCTCGCGCGCCTCGCGCACGATGTCGTTGATGCTCTTGCGCTCCATGGCCGCCTCCTGCTACCCGACGAGGGAGGCGAAGGAGATGTGACCCGCCTGGGCCAACTTGAAGTTCGCCAGGTAGGTCTTCTCCTCGGGACGGAGCTCCTGCAGCGACGCCGCCTTCATCATGATGGCCGAGTACGTGGCCTCGGCCTCCGTGCGCAGCACCGCATCGCGCGCCGCCGCTTCCTTCTCGCCCTCCGAACCCTTCTCCTTGTTCATGAAGGCCTGGAGAGCGGGCGGCACGCCCTTGTTGTCGTCCTTCTTCTCGCCCTCGTCCTTCTTCTCGTCCTTCTTCTCGTCCTTCTTCTCCCCCTCGTCCTTCTTCTCCCCCTCGCCCTCCTCCGCCTGCTTGGCGTAGAAGGCGGCCGCGATCTTGCACAGCTCGTCCCAGCACGCGTGGGCGATGCGCTGGCCGGTCAACGTGTCCTCCGCGACCTTGGACATGTACTCAGCCTCGACCTGCTTCTGCTGCGCCACCTTCGTCTGCTGCTCCGCCGCGGCGGTCACCAGGTCGTTGACGTAGCGGTTGACCATGTTGTTCCACTGCTCGGGGCTCTCCTGGGCAACCTTCAGGAGGTCCTCGGGGCCAATGCCGGCGGCCTGGGACATGGCGATGAAGTTGGCCTCGATCTCGTGCACGGCCTTGTCGACCGCCTCCTTGGCAAGTCCGGGGTTGTTCTCCGACAGGAAACGCTCCAGCGCGATGTTCGGCACTCCCATGTTCAACTCCTTCCACTCCTCGACGAGCCTTGCGGCCCTTCTTGTCGTGCCTCACGCTTCCCCGGGCTTCCGTTCCACCAGTGGACGTCCGCCCTCAGCCAGCACGTGTCCCGGCGGGCTAGCCGCCCATGGCGCCCAGCGGATGCGCCGCCTGCTCCTGCTCCCTCTTCCGATCCGTCAGCCACTTGAAGGCCGCGAGCCCGCCCGCGATGGGCGCGACCTTGCGCGCCACGGTCCCCCACTGGCCACCCTTGAGTGCTTTCATCATACCGAACGGGCTGTAGCGGGCCAGGCCCGTCTCTGCCGCCTGGGCCGCGCCGGGTGCGAGACCTGCATTCTGCAGACGGACCATCAACTCGGGCGATATCACCGGCTGCTTCGGGAGCGCGCCGTACGTCGCCGCGTGGGGCATGCCCTCCGCCTTGAACGCCTCAAGCACCCGGCTGTCCTTGCCGAAGAGGGTGCTGATCACGTCCGGGCGCACGCCCACGGCCCGCAGCTCCGCCTGGATGGCGGCGGGATCCACGCCGCGCGCCGCCAGCTGCTCGGCCATCTCGATGGGGCTCTGGCGCAGCGCCGCGTGCATCACGCTCTGCGCCGGCCCCCCAGAGGGGATTTGTCCCCACAGGGCCTGCAGCGTGTGCGGGTCGAGCTCGCCGAGGGAGACGGGCAGGGGCTGGGCGATCTTGACGAACAGGTGGCGGGCCAGGGAGCGACCGACCCTATCCAGCTCCGCATGCTTCGCCTGCTCCAGCTCGCGCGACGCCACCTCCCGCTGGAACGAGTTGTAGGCGTCCAGGACGTCGGCGTCCGACAGCCGGCCCAGGTGGACACCCTCGGCGGTCGCGCTCTTGATGAACGCGTCGCGCACCAGGTGCTGATGCACGCGGTCCCGCAGCTCGACTCCCGTTCCGAACACCCTGGCCAATTCCTCGTTCATCATCCACCTTGCCTTCCCAGTATACGGCGGGGCCCCTCTCGGTGGGAACTAGGGGGAGACGTCGGAGACCAGCGACGCCGGCGTGTAGCGTTCCCGCTCCAGACGCTGCACCGCGCGCGAGCCGGGGTGCGGGCTCTCGAGCGCCTTGCGTGCCAAGTACGTGCCCAGACCCAGCGCCGCTCCCGTGCGGATAGGCGGAAGGCCCTTCAGCAGGCGCAGCGTCTCGGGGGACTTGATCGCCGTCTCCAGCGCCGGCTTGGCCAGTCGAGCCAGGACGCCGCCGGCCAGCATGTGCTTCAGCGCGCCCGGCACCTGGCGCTCCCCGTGCAGCGCCTGGGACAGCGCCTCCTCGCGCTCGCGACGCGCATACTGATCCCCAAGCTGCAGGCGGCGCAGCTGATTCGCCAGCTCCTGCCGCTGGCTCAGCTCGCGCAGGCCCAGCGTCCGGTGCTCCTGGCCCGCGGCCTGCGCCTCCTCCATCTCCCGCAGGCCGACGCGCTGGCTGCCCCGCGCCCCCTCCGCCCCCAGCGCCAGGCTGAGCTCCTGGGGGCTCAGCTCCAGCTCCATCTGCCGCTGGGCCCTGTCGCGCTCCATCCGCTCCTCGGGCGTCATGCCCATGACGGCGGTGCGCAGGCTCTCCAGGCCGGCCGCCAGCTTCTGCGTGCCCGAGACCATGCCCTGCACGTAGGAGCGCGCGATGGTCCGCCCCAGGAAGTCCAGCTCCGCCTCGCGGGCCGCGGCCGCCACCTTGGGATCGGACATCGGGTCGGGCACGGGCGGCGGGGCGCCGAGGGTGCCGCGCATCAGCTCGTCGTAGACGCAGGCGAGCTTCACGTCGTCCGTGCCGCTCGCGTCCAGGTCGTCGTGCGTGAGGTGGTCGAGGACCAGGTCACGCGCCGCACGCCGCAGAACAGCCTTGTCGCTCATTGGATCCCTCCTGTCCGGTACGCGTCGCGGAAGTAGTCCCGCGTGTCCTGGGTGACCAGCGGGGCGAGGGTGCCGCTCACCTGGATGCCGCCGTGCTTCGCCAGGTCCCCGAAGCCGTAGAGACTGGCGCGCAGGTCCGGGCGCTGCGCCACCACGGAGCGCGCGTGCTCGACCGCGGCGCTCGCCTGCTTGCGGTACCCGTTGTAGAGCGCCGAGACCTTGCGTTGGGTCTCCAGCTCTGGCCCCTCGTCCCCCGAGGGGGGAGTGCCGGCCTGGACGATGGTGATGCGCATCCTCTTCACGGCCATGGGTCCCAGCCAGCTTCGACCACCCAGGAACGGCTCGAGCAGCCGGCGCAAGGTGTCGTCGAATGCCGCTGGTCCGATTGTACCGGGCGAGGCCTCTTCGAGGGAAGCAGGCAGGTCCTTCCCCCGCTCGTCCAGCTTGTCCGCCAGATCCGGCTTGCCAACGTGGACCAGGACGACGCGCCGGAACTCGTGCGGCTTGAGCAGCATGCCCATGCATGTCGGCGTGCTCAGGGCGCCGTCCAGGCTGGACTCGCGTCCCATCCGGTCCAGCAGACCCTTCGGAAGATCTGGCTCCTTGCCCTTCTCCCCGCGCGGCAGCGCCGTGCTGGACTGGACGGGTGACGTGACCTGCTTGTCGATGTCCCCCGCCTTGCGAACCGTCCCCCCCTTGCCCAGGGACGCGACGTGCGCGCTCGCCGCCTTGTCCATCAGCCCCTCCATGTTCTCGTCGAGGACCGCCCCGGGAATGACGTACCGCTTGCAGGAGGGGCCGACGCACCTGCCGGCGCACTTGGTACCGGAGAGGAGGCAGTGGCTGCCCAGCTTGAGAACGGTCCAGGCCACCTGGTCCGCCGGCACGGCCACGGCGCTGAAATCGAAGAAGCGGGGGAAGTCGTTGTACACGTAGATCTTGCGCCCGTCCGGCTTCACCTCGTTCATGTGGTACAGGCACTCGTCCGGGTAGTCCTTGCGCGTGCGGCTCAAGCCGTAGATGTGGTGGACCTTGTCGTGATAGGCGAGGACGGCCTGGGCGGGGTCCCGGTGCTTCGCCGGGTCGTACGACGCCAGCGCCTTCTCGTAGTGGTCCCAGTCAGGGGTGGTGGAGAGAAGGTCGTACGGTACGCGGCACCCCATCGAAAACGGTATCGCACGACCCTCGCCCACACGGTCGATGACCCACTGTCCCCCGAACTTCTTTGCCCGCTTGGGGTCCAGGAGCACCACGACCAGGACCCACATCATCTTGGGATCCCAGCCCACGTAGCTGATGTCGCCGATGGCCCTTTCAGGGGTCTTATTCGAGTGGTGGGAGTATACGGAGGCGTTGTAGAACGTGGGATAGCCCCACCCCCAGCCGCTCGCCAGGGTGCGATCGCGCTCCGGGTCGTCCGCCCAGCCGTCCGGCAGGTGCACGAGGCACTTCTGGTCGAATGCATCCGCGTTCGCATTCGATCCCCATGCCTCCAGCGCGCCCATGGCCACGACCAGCAGGGCCAGACGGCCGTCGCTTGCCTGGTACGTCTCGACATAGCGCTGCAACCCGTCGGGCAGGGAGCCCAGCTTCTCGAGGCCCTCGCCATGGCGGCGGAAGGGCAGCACGCGAGCCTGCCCGTACTCGTCCACCTCCGGCACCAGGGCGAGCTTCGTCAGCACCACTACTCCCCAGGGAAGTCGCGGCTGAGGATGCCTCTCGACAGGTGGCTTCCCACCAGCTGGCTCATGCCCTTCGTCCCACCCCCGAACGGCGACTGCAGGTCGCGCGCCCGCTGTTCCACGTCCACCAGGTCGCGCAGCACGGTGGGGGTGATGACGGGGAACTCCATGGTCTGACGCACCCAGCCACCGGCCACCGTCGGGTCCTTCGACAGCGTGGGCCCCAGGCGGGCCAGGATGCGGAAGCGGTCGAGTACCTTCTGGCTGTCCGCCCCCTTGAGATCCGGGTTGGCCTCCACCATGCGGCGGAAGTCGCTGTTGAAGCTGGCGGCCCCCCATGCACGCCGGGCCATGCCGGCCACGGCTTCGGCGCCGAGGGTCACGCCCGCGATGGCCAGGGCCTGGCCCATCAGGGCGGGAATGCGCGAACCTGCACCAGGTCCGATGGGGGGCATCGATCAACCTCCGGCGCGCAGGAGCGCGCGCAGCTGCTCACGATCCCTTGCCAGGACGGCGACCGTGTGCTCCGCCGTCTCCAGCGCGTCGGCGACCGGCACGAACTCCGCCGTCTTGGCCGCCAGGGGATGGCGGGGGTTGGGCCGGGCGCCGGAAGACAGCTTCTCCAGCGACTCGCGCCCGATATCGCCCACCAGGCCCAGACGCTGGCACACGACGCTGCGCACCACGTCCATCGCGACCTTCACCATGTCCGGCCGGCCGGGCGCGCCGGTGCTGACCAGGGCCACGATGTCGCCCAGGTGGCAGCCCGAGCGCAGGGCGTACGCTGCGTGCTTGCACAGCTCCCCGAGCACGGCCGCCTGCTTGGTCTCCAGCACCGAGACCTCCTGGCGGCACCGACCCTCCGCTTCCCGCAGCTGCAGGTACCGCTCGAGGGCGTCCTCGGAGTCAGCCGCCACCTTGACCTGTCCACCCGCGGGAGCACGGGCGCGGGCGGCCGGCGGAGCCGCAGATCGTCCTTCCGTCGCGTCCATCTTGTCCTCCGTTCCCGTTCCCCCCGGCCGGATGAGGGTCAGCACCCGCTCTGCCAGGGCCGGGCCGTCCGGGAAATCCACCAGCTTCCCTATCTCTCCGGGGCCGGGCTGGCGAAGATCCCGGAACGCGCGCCGATTCGCGTACTCGACCACGCGCTGCACGTGGTGGTTGTTGAAGCCCCGGCTCGACTCGCGGACCGTGCGGGCCACCGCCTCGCTCATGGGCAGCCGGTCCCGCACGTGGAGCCGTGCGGCGCGGTCCCCGAGCTCCCGCAGGAGATACGGATCCATCCGTGCACCAGCGTTGGGATCTCGTATGGTGTCTAGGCTCCGCATGCCGCTCCACTCGATCCAGACCTCCTACCATAAAGAGTAGCACAACAGCGAATCCCGTGAGAACAAGGGGCCTTCCCCCCGAAGTCAAGCCGGGCTATCATGACCCCCATGACCGAAACAGCGCTTGCGATCAGGGATGGAACGATGGTGACGGAGAAGCAGGCCATGCGGCTGACAGGGCTGCACAAGTACGAGCTCAAGGGGATGGCCCTCGCCGGTATGATCAGGCGCTTCGGGCGTAGCCGAGGGGCCGGGCACTACGTGCGGGCCCAGCTGGAACCGTACGTCAAACGGCGCGGGGGGGCGGGGATGACCGCGGCCCAGATGGAGCACGAGCTCCGCGAGCTGCGGCAGGAGGTGCAGCTCCTGGGCCGGGGGCTCCGTATCATGGCCCAGGCGGTCGGCTGCCCGCACGTGACCTTCACCCCCACGGACGAGGAGCTGAATCGCCTATACAACACCGCCGTCCGGAAGCAGGGGCACTTCTCTGGAAAGCGCAAGCCCAGCACCCCGTTCGTCAACCGCTGGTTCAGCATCGCAAGCCGTCTGACCGTGCAGGACTTCCGGCGCCTGAACCGCATGAACCCCTCCGACCCCCACCCCTGGCTTCCCGTCTGGCTCCTGACCGAGCAGATGAAGTACGCCCACGCCCAGCAGGATCTGCAGCTCTACGCGCACGAGAGCGCCGTCCTGCACCACAGGCTGAGCGTCTGCCTGGACGCCATGAAGGAGGCCGTCCTCCTCTACTGCGCCATCGCGGACCCGCGCCGCGACCCCAGGCGCACCATGAGCCACCTGCTGGTCACCATCGGGCAGGTGGTGGCACAGACAGAGGTGGACTCCATGATGTTGGACGAGCCGCTGCCCGACCCGGCGGACGCCATCCGCGAACTCGACGAGATATAGATCAAAGCGGCATCGGGCCCGGACGGTACTCCTCCTCGTCGAGTGCCGCCGGATCCACCTCGGCCGGGTCCACCGCCAGGTGCGTGATGTCCGGGCGGGGATGGTCCTTCAGCGAGGCGCTCAGGCAGTAGAACCCTGCGTGGAACGAGTCGACCGTGGTGTTCTTCGCGTGCACGAACATCACCTCGTTGGTCCGCTCGTTGAACTCGCCGCGGATGTTCAACATGTCCTGTCCGTACGGATCTGCGAAGACGGACCAGGCGGGGAATGCGAGCTTGCGGTTCTTGATGGCGGATATCATATCAGCGCAGACCATGCTCTTGTAGGCCGTGAACCACCCCAGGTGCGGGCGGTAGACGATGCGGTGCTGCTGCCGGCGGATGTACTGCATGCGGGCGAAGTGCTGGGCGCCCAGGCGACGCACCAGCCAGTTGTTCTCGTAGTAGCCCATGCCGTAGTCGGCGATGGTGTACCGCACCCGGAAACCACGGATCAGGTTGTAGATGAGCTCCAGTTGCTTCTCGCGCCCGATGTCCTTGCCGGAGAAGCGGTGCCAGTAGAACATGAAGAACTGCTCGGGCGTCGGGCTCTTGGCGTAGGTACCCAAGGCGATGATGGTGTACGAGTGCTCATCCCCTCCCCAGTCGATGCCGGCGTACACCGGGTGGCGGCCGCTCAGCTGCATCATGTGGGTCAACTGGTCGGGGCGCATCTCCCATCCGGGATTCTGGCACGCCGCCAGGTCCGGCGCCGACAGCGGCCGGGAGCCGAAGTCGTAGGACTCCCCCATGATCTCGTTGTAGAAGCGGAACGCCGGGTACTTCGTCCGGGCGCGGACTATCTTGGTCCAGGCCCTCGCCGGATCGTGCGCCATGGGCGTGACCAGCTGGGGGATGTGGTACCCCTTGACGTGCCGCTCCTCGGGCTTGGGCGCCGTGTCGACCCAGATGACATCCGGGTCCAGGTGCGACACGGGCGCGCCGCACCGCGGGCAGATCAGGCCCTTGCGCCCGATGCAGTCGACGGTGATGTGGAACCAGTGCCAGGTCCACGGCAACTTCGGCGTGCCGTGCGCCCGGCACGGGAACATCAGCTCCGTCATCGTGCTCTCGACCGACCAGGTGTACTCCAGGGGGTTGTCGAACGTCTTGGGCGTGCCGCTGTAGTACGAGTACTGGAGGTCCTTGCGGCCGTGGAACAGGCACTGCTCGATGACCGGCAGGTTCTCGGCGATGATGTCCTGCATCTCGTCGATGAACAGGTTGTCGGCGCGCTCGCCGCGCACCCGGTCGGCGTGCAGGAAGCACGAGCGCAGCTTGATGATGGACCCGTTGTCCAGCAGCGGGTCGTACACGCTCAGCTGCCGCGGGCTCGACGCATAGCGCTTGAGCTCCGGGCTGTCCAGCAGAGGGGTGCGGATGCGCTCGAAGGAGAACGTCTTGGTCTGGCGATCGGAGGGGTTGACGTAGAGCTCCCGTATCCCGGGGCAGACAACTGCCCAGATGAGGCACTGGTTGCCTCGGGTGGTGCTTTTTTCTGATTGTCTTCCGCACTTGAGCAGCTGCTCGCGGTGATCATCATCGTAGATGGGGCGCAGGTACTCCCGACCCTCGAAGCTGAATCTTTCATCCCCGGGGAACCGCATGTAGCGTTCCACGTACTGGGACATGGTCAGGCGGGAGGAGACATCGGCGTCCTTCCGGTCCTCCTCCTGCGCCCGCCGCAGCAGGAAGTCGTCGTCGGTCGTGCCGAGCCCCAGTCCCTCCAGCGGATCGTCAGGCTGCAAGGTCAGAGCTGCGCCAGGAATAGCCGGGCCAGATGGCTGCGGTCCAGGGCGTTGGCCATGTCCCGCACGCGGACGAACCACATGCCGGGCTTCAGGGGGAAAAGCAGGTCGAAGAGGCTCGAGATGTCGGGCTCGGGGACGTCCGGCACCTTCTCCTCTCCCAGCTCGGCAAGGATGGCACGCATCCCGTCCCCCTGCTGCAGGCGGGTGAGGAGGGCCATGCGCTGCATGTACCACGAGTGCTGGGGCCACAGCCGCTTCTGCACCTGGTTCAGCAGCCCCGGCCCATCCACCCGTCCCGGACCCAGGTCCAGGCCCTCCAGCCAGCCGTCGTACGCCGCCTCGATGTCGTTCAGGGCAAAGTGAACTATTTCGGGAACGGTATCCGTCTCCCACGACAGGAGACACCAGGACGTCCCCTCCGCGTACGGCAGGTTGGCCTTGTCGCGGAAGCCGGCCAGGGCCCGGCGCATCCTCTCGGCCCCCTCCGGCGGGGCCCAGGCGCCCCCCGAGCCGGATTCGTCCGGGAAGGCGAACAGGTGGAACAGCAGGTCATCCCCGTCGGAGCTCGACAGGTACTCGAGATAGAAGGCCCCGGTCGCCTCGACGTCCACCGATGGCGGGCGCACGCCTTCCATGCGGTCGTAGCCGGGCTGCAGCCGGCGCGTTGTCGTGATCTCGGTTTCAGCTTCCACCGCTGTCCTCCTTCTCCTTCGACTCCACAACCTCCGCGTCCTCCACGACGCGCAGGTGCGCTACCCGCCCAGGCAGCCGCGGCAGCTCCACGTTCGGTGTCCGCAGATGGGTCTCCGTGAAGATGGTCGGCGTCCGGCGGGTCAGGCCTGCGTGCTCGGCCGCGGACGAGACGGCCCCGCCCACCTCCTCCGCCCGGCGGCTGGCCTGGATGAAGACGGCCGTGTGGTTGAGAAGCGCCTGAGACTGGCGCAACACGTCCCGCTCCTCGTCGACCCGGGGCATGAGCTGCTGCGCGTGTATCATGAAATCGTGCAGGCTGCGCCGCTGGTCCGTGCTCGCGACGTGGTGGCCCAGCATCTCCAGGACCTGGCTCTTGCCCGCGATGCGGGAGCCGGCGATCCTGGCGCGGAACGCGACGGTCCCCGCCCTCCCGTGCAGGAACAGCCGCTCGCGCTCGAGCACGGTGAAGATGCGCATGTTCCAGAAGTAGTGCTCGAACAGGCGAACGCTGTCCTCCAGGAAGTTCTCCTGCAGCTGGGAGAGGACGGACGCGACGGCGGGGTGGTTGAACCCGGCGGCCAGCATGGCGCGCGCCTGCTCGCGCAGCACCTCCGTCTCCTGCATGCGGGCGGCGTCCAGCACGATGCGATTGGGATGCCACATGTCCCAGATGCGCTCCCGCTGCAGGAACATCTGGCTCGCGGCGTGCCGCAGGTCGTTCGGCCGGAAGGGGTCGGGCATCCGCTCCTCGAGCTCCGCGGACATGCGCATGACGTACCCAAGAGGATCGTCCGGCATCACGTGCCCGCCGAATTCCATGTCCGCCACGACCTGCTCGGGCGCCATCTCCTGCTCCATGGTCAGGTAGTAGCGTATGAAATACTCCGAGGGGCTGCGACGGAGCGTGTTGGGCTCGCGCTCGACCATCCCAGAAACTATACTGCCGTTGGAGCTAAAAGCAAGAGCAGTCAGTCACCGACATCCTGCTCGCTGCGCAGCTCGAGCCCCACCAGCTCCAGCCCGGAGAGCGTGTTCTCCAGGCCGTGCATGGCGCGCTCGGCCGCGGCCTCGAGCTCGGACCCGTCCGCCTCGGCCAACCGGGCGCCGAACAGCACGTGGCACACCTGCCCCAGGGCGCGGTCGAGGTCGGGGACGTAGCTGAGGAACACGCTGACGTTGTGCGGCGTGATGAACCCCAGGCTGAGGACCTTGTCCGCCGAGTCCGGATCGTCCAGAACCAGCGCTTCCTTGACGAGCCACAGCGGACGCGGCACGCGTGCCGCCCACTTCCCGTACCCCGCGTCCGCCAGCTTCGTCTCCTCCAGGACCAGGCGCTCGTGCAGTGTGGTGATGGGGCGCAGCTTGGGCACCGTGACCACGCCCATCGCGCGCGCGCGCGCCAGCTTCGTCACCGCGAAGCCGGGGTGCATGCCCACGGCGGCGGAGAGGAACAGCGCCTCCTCCGCCGGGATGCGGAGATGCCCGTTCGCGCCCAGCTTGTCCAGGCCGCAGCCGTGCAGGCTGTACCTGTTCCCCCCGTCGTACACGATGCGCAGCGTGTCGCGACGGGCGTGCGCCATCTTGCTGAACGCCTCGGGATCCTCGATGAGCGTCACGTGGTACTCGTTGGGAAGGGGCATGAACTTCATATCCCCGGGGATGACGAAGTGCTCCCCCTGCTCGTCCATCGGCGAGATGCCGCTGACGCCGGGCGCCGCGTGCAGCATCGCCCGCCGGCCGTCCATCTTGGACACGGTGTAGACGCGCGTCCCGTCCGGGTCCTCCGACGCCGTCTCGACCACGAGCGGCACGAGCGCCAGCGCCGAGTCCCCGGTCACCCGGTAGAACAGCCCCGGCCCCCTCGGGATGCGCGCACTGAGCAGGTCCATGCTGGACCCGGCGCGCACGCCGACGATCATGTTCTGGACCGCGTTCTCCGAGCCGTTGTTGAACACCATGCTGGGAAGCGTGACGCCGTCCAGGTCAATGACCTTGGGGAAGACCCAGCCCAACAGGGAGCGGCCGTCGACGGCCTTCACCCGGTACAGGCCGAACTCCTTGACGGGCTCGACCTTCTCTTCCACGAGCTCGGAACGCTGGACGGGGCTGGTGGACATCACGGCCATGCCGGTCGTGTCCACATCGCGCACCGTGTCCGGCCCCAGGGCCTCGAGTGCCTGCCCCCGGTCGAGCTCGTCCTCCGCCGGCTCGAACGCCTCGGTGTTGGCCTTCTTCACCCGGTACATGGGCCCCGGGTGGCGGGTGACCATCATGACGGAGGGAGGAATGTCCTCGGCCCGGGCGGACACGGCCCCGTCCACGGACGCCAGCTCCCCCACCTTCTCCAACAGCGCCCGGGTCTGCTCCCGATAGGGTGATCCCCCGCTCAGCCACCCGAGACACCACGGGTCGTCCAGTTCCCGCGCCAGTTCCAGGCACGCCTTCTTCTCGAGCGGGGCCAGGGCCACCAGCAGGCTGCGCGGCCTGAGGCTGCCCATCTTGTCGTACGGGAGAATCTGGGCCGACATGTTCTCCAGCGGGTAACCGCCGAAGCCGCCCACGCCCAGCGGGTAGCGCGAGATGTCCAGCAGGGTGTTCCAGCGCCCGGGGCTCGCGCCGTCGTCGATCTCGGGACGGAAGAGGGCGTCGCGCAGGCGCTTGCGGTTCTGCGGCCGGAACTCCCCGTTGGGCAGCATGATGAGGTCGAGCGGCGCCAGGCGGTAGTCGCGGATGATGAACGGTATCTGCACGTAGCGGACGCCCACCTTCGCCCCCTCCGGCCCCAGCGCCTTGTCCTGGCCGAGGTTGGTCGCATTGTAGACGATGACGCGGCCGTAGGCATAGCCGCGCTGGGCGTCCTTCTCGTCGAACTTGATCTCCACCTCGTAGCCCTGCTCGAGGTAGGGCGCCTGCTTGTACAGCTCGCCGAGAATGGCGGCCGCCCACTCGGCGTCGTTGACGGGCATCTGCGCCCCGGCGGCGATCTTCCACAGCGGTTCGGGTTCCACGTAGAGAGGCTCCATCTCGTCTTGACCTCCAAACCGTATCGTATCACGCGCGCCGCGCGGCTGGGAACGCCTAGCCCGTCACCCCTCCGATGCTGATAGGAGGGGGCGGAGGGACGGGCGCTCCCGTCACTGGATCATGTCGGTGCCCGAAGCACCAGTCGTACAGCGCGTCCGCGTTGCCCGCCATGGGCGTGCCCCCGGACCCCAGGCTGATGTTGCCAACGAGCTGGATGCTCGGGGCGACGATGCGCTTGGTGCCCACCAGCGTCTCGCTGCTGTCCAGCGCCCGCATCTCGTGTGTTCCCAGGATGGTGAGGGAGGCATTGCCTTGGATGGTGCACTCGAGGCTGGCGATTTGCGCCTCCAGCGCCTGCACCGTGAACTGCAGCGCGCCAAGCTTGTCCAGCAGGAGCTCCACCAGTTCCGCGCTGTACGCGCCCGTCGCCCGGTCGATGCCGGAGGGGGCGACGACGACGCGCAGGAGCCCGTCGTCCCCGAGACGGCCGGCCTCCAGCAGGACGCTGGCCTTGGTGTCCTCCAGCAACTCGTTGATCAACCAGCGCACGCGAAGGCCGACGTCGGTGTCCGCGCTGTCCTCCGGCCTCTCGCTCTGGACCGTGAAGTCGGCGCCCACGGTGGCCAGGATGTAGTTCTCGCACAGGTCGGTCGTCGTGTTGCGCAGCGGGTTGTAGACGCGCTGGCAGAACAGGCTCGCCCCCTCCTGCAGCACCCCTCCGCGGCGCCAGTACGTGAAGTTCCCGTCCCGCCCGTTGATCCAGAAGTCGCCGGGCAGCGCCGGGGGCTTGGCCCCGGCAAAGCTCATCTGCGACTCTTCCCCGAAGGTCGTGACGTCCGCCGTTCCCGCCTCCGCCTCGAGCTCGCCCGGAGTGGTCATGGTAGGCAGGTCGAGGTAGCAGGTGAGCGTCGGCGGCGTGTCGTCGCCGGGAATGGTGAGCAGCCCCTCGGCCCCGATGTCCGGCAGCCCCCCCACCCCCTCGCCCATGTAGTGGTAGAACGGGGAGCCGATCTGGACGCTGGGATATGGGCGGTTGTCGAACACCGTCTCGACGTCCACCGTGTGGCGCCGGGAGTCCACGTCGGTCACGCGGGCACGGAGGATCTGGGGGGCGCGGAGGCTCTTCTGGGTCGGGAGCTGGGCCATGATCAGTACGCGCCCGGCAGGCCGGACGGCCCCAGCCCGAAGGTGGCGGGCGAGAAGGCGAGGGCAGCGAACGGGTTATAGCCGGAAATATTGGATTGGTGACCCTCGAGCGCTGCGTCCACCAGCGTGTCCTTCAGGCGCTCGTGATGCAGCTTGGCCAGCCAGTCCTCGGTCAGGTCCAGGGGGGCGAAGGCGATGCCCTTGAGCACCGGCGCCGCCCTGGCCGGGTTCTTCCTGTGCTTGGCATTCCACGCCTCGACGACGGACAAGGGAACGGAGTCACCGCGGCGCAGCGTCTCGTTCTCTCCCGGGTCCTCCACCACGCCCAGGTTCGTCACCCCGCGCACCACGACCTCCACGTTGCGCCTCCGGATCCCCTGCGGCCTGTAGATGTCGTCCAGCTCCGTGGTGATCTGGTTCTGCACCTGCGGCAGGCCCGCCGTGCGCAACAGGTCGTGCGCGTTCACGTTGCCACTCGACAGCGGCTGCCCCGCCTCGACCTTCGACCCGACCCGGACTCCAGGTGCCAGCCTGCGGGCGGCCGGGACGTGCTGCTCCAGCTCCCGTCCGCCCGTCCCCTCCAGGGTGAGGCGCTGGCCGCCGGCGGGGTCAGGGCGGATGCGGCGCACCGTTCCGGACGTCTCGGCCAGCACCGCCGCGTCCGGAATAGTCTTGGGCATGCGCAGCAGCTGCTCGATGCGGTCGAACTGGTGGATGAGAGTGGCACCGGACCCACGCTCGACCACGCCGCCGAGGTGCGGGGCCTTGAGCATCAGCTGGGTGGAGCGCTCCCCGATGGCCTGGCCGGCAAGCACGCCCACGTTGGTGCCGATGCCGTGGAGGTGCCCATCCCCCGACAGGCCCATGCAGTGGCTGCACACACCCTGCGGCAGGCGGCACTTGAGCGGCGAACGAACCACCACCGACTGCACGCCCGCTGTCCGCAGGCGGCCGACGTCGGCCGGGGTGAGGAGGGCCCCGGCGGGCAGGCGGGCGGGGCCGGAGCCCTTGACCAGGTAGCGGTCGCACACGTCGGGATGGTCCACCGGAAGCGTCACCCCCTCGTCCGTGCCGCAGTCGTCGGCCGCCACCACCATGTCGGCCACGGTGTTGACCACCTGCTTGGACAGGTAGCCCGGCTCGCGCACCTCCTGCGTTTTGCGCATGGCCGCCACGCGCGCCGCCTGGGACTGCACCCAGAACCCGGCCGTGTCCAGCCCCTCGCTGTAGGACCGCGACACGGGGTCGGGGATGAGCTTCCCCTTCGTCCCCGTCATGATCATCGGGGCGAGGACCAGCTGCTTGTATTGGTCGCGGCTGGGCTTCACACCTGCCAGGGCCATCTGCGCCAGCTGAGGCGGGTCGGACTCGATGCGCTTCCAGTGGTCCTCCTCCATCCGCTTTCCCGCGCGCAGCCAGACGTCGGTGATCTTGTCGTCGCGCTCGGCGCGGGACAGGCGCTTGTCGGCCAGCACCCTAGACGACTCGGTGCGGGCGAAGGAGAGGGCCTTCTCCCGCGACTCCTTGTCCGGGATGAAATCGTTCATCGAGATGCTGAATGCGTCCTCGTACACGTTGCGGCTGCCGAGGTCCATCACGTTCTGGGCGACGGACGCGTACTCCTGGGGGTGCTCGCGGGCAACGCGTTCGAGCATGGTGTTGGTGCGCTTGGAGTCCCAGACGTGTTTTGCGTCGTACAGGATGTCGTCCGAGCGCAACGCGGCAGGGAGCGTGCTGTACAGCTTCAGCCGGCCCGCGGTCGTGGTCTTCCCCCCCACCCGCACGGTCTCCCATTTCAGGCCGCCGCGCGCCGCATCCGCCAGCGCCTCCTCTTGCGTCTTGTACTCGGCCGGCTTTCCGCCGGGCCGGATGGTGGTCATCCGGTACAGGCCCAGCGCCATCTCGTTGCTCGGCGTGTAGACCGGGCGACCGGTCGCCGGGTTCAGCAGGTTGGCGGATGGCAGCATCTTGCGGGCATCGCGCTGCGCTGCTTGAGTAATGGGAACGAAGAGCCCCATCTGGTCCCCGTCGAAGTCGGCGCCGAAGCCACCGGTGACCAGCGGGTTGATCTTGATAGCCAACCCCTTGTCCAGCCGGGGCTTGAACGCCTGGATGCCGTACTTGTGCAGGACGGGGTCGCGCTTGGCCAGTACCAAACGTTCGTCCATGACCCGGCGCAGCATGGCTTCGGCAACCGGGTCGTTCTGTTTGATCATCTGCTCGGCCTTCAGCGGGCTGTAGCCCGACCGCGTGAGCTCCCGCACGGTGAAGGGCTTGTATATCTCCGTCGCGATACGGTGCGGCACGCCGATCTCATCAATGGTCAGGGTGGGGTCCGGAACGATGACCGAACGGGCGGAGAGGTCCTGGCGCTGCTTGAAGAGGCGGTTGTGTATCCAGGCGTGCTTGGCCGTGGGCTGGGTGAAGATGTCCATGATGCCCTGGGTCTCCCCGCCCTGCACCCTCTTGTACCCGGCCCCCACCCCCTGGAGCGCAGCCAGGCTGGCATACAGCTCCCGCCGCAGGCGCCCGCGGCTGCGCTCCGGCAGGTCCGGGTCCAGCTCCTTCGCTTTGGCCACCACGGTGCCCAAGGCCTTGTACGTCTCGTTGAGCGGGTCGCTTGCCAGGTCGCCGCTGGGCAGTACGGTGATGGGGCGCATGTTGGGAGGCAGGACGGGAATCGTCGTCGTCATGTACGCTTCTTCCGGCGACAGGTGGTTCCCGTCCAGGGCCTCGAGGTAGCGCAACTTGCGGTTGGCCTTGTCCAGGGCCGGGCCTATCAACCGGGGCAGCTGGTCACGCAAGGCCTTGATGTCCTTCGCCACGTCCACCCGTCCCAGACGCTTGGCGATGGCCTTCGGGCCGGTCAAGGCACCGGGGGTCTTGGGCTTCACCACGGCCCCGTTCTCGTCCAGCGCCAGCTTGCCCCCCACCACGTCCATCAGCTGCACCTGGGTCAGGCCCGTGAGCGCCTGCACCCCGCGCTCGAAGAATGGATTGGGCATCGGCTCCGGCAAGCGGATGTGTGCCATGCGCTCGCCGTCCAGCCCTCCCGTGATCTTGAGGTCGAACAGTCCGCCCGACTCGGGCACCAGCTCGTGCCCCTTGAGGGTCAGGTCGGGACGCTGCAGCTCCCCGCTGCTCGCACGCAGCACCTCCCGGTCCGTCAGGGGGATCATCTGGATCCGCGTCCCGTCCTTCTTGAGCTTCACCCCCATGATGTACAGGTAGTTCTCCAGCTTGCGCTGGGTGAAGGTGGGCTTCGGCGGCGGAAGCGGCTGCCCCATCTGGATGGCGCGCCACAACTCGTCCTGCTGGGTCAGGTCACTCTTGAGCGTCGCCGCTTCGCGCAGGATGTTGCGCGAGCCGTGCGCCAGCAGGGCCAGCTGGCCCAGGCCTCCGAGGGACTGCGCCCCCATCTCTCCCCCGCGCCGGGGCTGGCGGTCCACGTCGTACGGGTAGCCTGGGCCGCCGGCGCGAGCATGGATCTTGCGCTCCACCTGGTGCCGCTGCTTGAGCACGTGCATGGGGCCGACGAGCACGGACCCCAGCCTCTGGCCCGTCTTGGGGTCGAACAGGTCCTCCTGGTCCGAGAGCCCATGCTCCTTGAGCTCCGCCCGCACCTTGGCGCCGTAGTCCATGTCCGGAAGGAAGTTGCGCACGTGGTAGGGCTTGCCCGTCTTGATAGCTATCTTGCCCGCGGCCATCTCGTAGACCTGGCCGACGTTCATCCTCCCAGGAACTGAATACGGATTGATCACAATCTCGACGGGCTTTCCCCGCGCATCGCGCGGCATCTGGTCGTCGGGAACTATCTCCACGACAGTCCCTTTGCCCGCATGGCGATTACTGATCTTATCAGCTATCTGCAGCGGCTCCTCGGTGGCGACGAACACGTGCGCCCGGCCGTCCGGCAGCTTGTGCACGCGCACCACGCGACCCGGCACGTCCTGGTCCCAGGCATGCGATGCGTCGCTGTACGGCTTGATCAGCGAGCGCTTGAGCTTGGCGATGGCCTGGGCCTCGGAGGTGAGGCGCTGCTCCCTGAGCAACACGGTCAGCGGATCGCCGGGTTCGACCGTCTGCCCCTCCCGTATCACGCCATCCTCGTCCAGCTTGCCCAGCTGGGATTCGCCGTAGCGCGTCGGATAGTAGGCAGCGAACGCCTTCTTCCCCGGACGCGTCTGCTCATCGGGCAGCAGCTGGTGCCGGTGCAGGTGCGCGCTCGACAGCTTCTTCGCTGCGCTCTCGCTGACAACGACAGCGTCCTCGAAGGTCTTGGATGGTATCGGGATCATCGCGGCGCGGAGATTCGTGCCCAGCGCCAGCTGGCCGTTGCGGGTGAACGAGCTGTCGGCCAGTATCTGCCGCGCCTTCACCTTGTCCCCGACGTGCACCAGCGGGTCGCTGTGTATGCCGGCGCGGCTGTCGTTCAGCGGGAAGTAGTCGTAGATCTGATGGATGTGGGCCTTGCCTTTCGCGTCCCTCACATGGATCTCCCCGCGGTCCACCTTCGTCACCGTCCCGTCCACTTTAGAGCTGACCGTGGTGAGGCGGCCGGGGATGTCGTCCATCGGGTTGTCCAGCGGGCCCACGGCCTTGACCAGCGGCGGCTCCCGGTGCACCAGGGGGAGGGATTGGCTGAGGTGGCGGGCGCTCATGCTGGCGCGGTTGCCGCTGTTGTTCTGCAGGAACGGGACGAGGTTGGTGCCGACTCCCAGCAGCATCGTCGCGTTGGGAACAACGTAGTCGACCTTGGCCAGCGGCACCTCGACCACGGCGTTCCCGGGGCCCACGGCCCGTACCGTCTGCCCCTTCAGGGGCCTGGGCGTCATGCGCCCGCCGGGGCCGCGCTCCCAGCGCACCGAGTCCGGAAGCGCCACGTAGGAGCGGTAGAACTCCGCCGGCGTCACGGCCCGCATCTCGCCCTTCCCCGTGTCGAACACCGGGGTGTAGATGTCGGTCCCCTTCTTGCTCACGCCCAGGGCCAGGTGCGAGCTGATCCCCACCCTCTCGCCCTCGGGCGTGTCCACCGGGTCCAGGAAGCCCAGGTGGGTGGAGTCCACGGCCTTGGCCTCCTCGGTGACCATGCGGATGTCGCCGATGGCCCCCGGACCGAGGATGGTCGTGCGGCTGAAGCCCTCCAGGAAGTCCACCGGGTTGTCCTGGGTGGGGACGCGCGCGGTGGTCGACTCGGTGAACACGCTGCTCACCGCCCGGTCGAACATGCCCGGGTAGACGAGCCGGTCGAGGTTGGAGTGGCGGTCGAGCACGTTGCCGAGCCTGCGGCGCATGCCGGTGCCCATCACCCGCAGCTTCTCGCCCACCATGTCTTCGGTGGAGTGCAAAGTCTTGAAGATGATGGCGTCGCGGTCGTCCGGCTCCTCCGTGCCCCGCGAGATGTCCAGCAGCTTCCGGCTCGCCATCGCCAGCGCCGGCCCGTCCAGCCGCGCCACCCGCTTCCCCAGCGTGTACTCCGTGACGTCCGGACTGACCTCCTTGGAGCCAAGCACCTGGCGCACGTGTGCGGCAGCGGCGTCCAGGCTCGGGGCGTCCTTGCCTGTGTCCACCTTGTAGAACTTGCGCAGCGCCGTCTCGTGCTTTGCCGCGTTCGCCGCGTAGATCTCCGGCCCCCACGTCCTGCGCAGGTCCGCGTCCCCCACGCCCATCGTGTGCAGCAGCGGCGCCAGGGGGATGGAGGAGCCGGCGTAGTCGAAGTTGAAGCGGCGGGAGGTGGGGTCGAAGTTGATGGCGAAGCGCTGCCCGCCCGCCACGTTGATGTGCGACTCCAGTTCGCCGTTGTCCTTGATCCTCGCGTAGACGCCGGGCTTGAGGCGCCACTGCCGGTCCAGCTGGTACTCCTTGCCCCCCACGATGTAGCCCAGGCGCGGGGTCAGCTTCGGCAGGTCCGTCAGCCTC
>Ga0180007_10002416_pt1 | contig 22405 bp, 9 predicted proteins | sample MM_PC_MetaG_FD_121122 | JGI IMG/M metagenome (GOLD analysis project Ga0180007, IMG submission 121122) | Groundwater microbial communities from the Aspo Hard Rock Laboratory (HRL) deep subsurface site, Sweden - MM_PC_MetaG | ecosystem: Environmental > Aquatic > Deep subsurface > Groundwater... | reverse complement strand
GTGATTCGTCTTCATCTTCAAAGTAGTCTACATTTCTAGTTATATCTCCTTCTGCTACTGTTGCGTTAGTGCCTGTCCATGAGGTATGGGTATCTGCATTTTGTAATATGGTCTGGTTTGTACCACTTTCATATGGTTTCCATTCTTCCCATGAGCCTATGGTTTCTACACCGGTGGCATAATATATACGATCGCTCCAATCAACTTGATCATCTTCACCTATGTACCACATTTTATATGTTTCCCCGTCTTGTATTGCTACTCCATCAAAAGAGAAATACTCATCTCCATGGGAAAGAGTTCCCATTGGAATTTGACCATTTCCTCCTACAATATCTGAGTTTACTGGAATTGCATTATCATATTTTGTCCAGGTCAAACCATCTGTTGATGTTGCATAGTATATCCTCATACCATGACTTCCTGAGTCCTGACCTGAGTACCACATTTTATATTGGCTTCCATACTTTATAACGGTGGGATAGCCAGCTCTTTCATCATCTCCCGCACCCGCAGTTCCAGCTGGTATTCTTCCATTTGTACCTGTTGTATCTGAATCTGTGGGGACTGTATTGTCATATTTCGTCCAAGTCAAACCATCTGTTGAAGTAGCATAATATATTCTACCCAATAACTCTGAGGCATAACCCGTATACCACATTTTATATACACTTCCGTCCTTTATAACTGACGCGTCCGTTACGGCTACGGTGTCCCCCCCACTAAAACCCTGAGGTACCCTTCCGTTCGTACCTGTTGTATCTGAATCTGCAGGAAACGTATTGTCATACTTTGTCCAAGTCAAACCATCTGTTGAAGTAGCATAATATATTCTTGCATTAGTCCAATCTTCACCATCTTCAAATCCTGTATACCACATTTTATACCCTCCATCGTCTTGAATCACGGTAGGAGAGTAAACCCCACCGGAATCACCACTTCCACTCATTCCCAATGGTATTCTTCCGTTTGTGCTTGTTGTATCAGAAGCAGAGGGAATCGTATTATCATACTTCGTCCACGTTATACCATCATTTGAAGTTGCATAATATATTCTTGTAATACTATCTGCATCCTCGCCAGTATACCACATCTTATACATATCCCCATCCTTGATAACTGTTGGGGAATATATATAATCTTCATCTCCCTTACCACTCGTTCCAAGAGGTATTCTTCCATTTGTCCCCGTAGTATCAGAAGGGCCTTCAATTGTATTATCATACTTCGTCCACACAAAGCTATTAGCCGGAGCAGTAGGATCAGTAGTATTACCACTCCTAGTTTGTACAGATATCTTACCGTATGTATTTAAAGATGCATCCCATCTTAGATTGTCATATGACTGAGCATTAGGAGTAGATATAACTGGGCTATTGTAGATACCGTAGTTGTTGTAACCAACGGATGCCGTTGTAGCTGTTGGAGTAGTTGTTCCAGATAATGCAGAGCTATAGTAGATGGCTATTCTTCCTACACCACCATTTCCACCATAATAGCTTACACCACCACCTGCACATCCAGAACTACCAGTCCCACCATTCGCAGTTACTAATCCAGACCCAATCGCACCAGTATTTGCGGATACCTTTATAGACCCACCCGAAGCACCACCCCCTCCTCCCCACCATGGGTATGTACCATTGCATGACACATAGTTGCTACCGCCCTCACCATTACTGTTAATACTACCTGAAACACTTAAACTATTTACAGCAATAGATATAATTCCACCTCCAATACCACCACGCCCACCAGTCACACCACTTGTATGTGCTCCACCAGAGGCACCGCCAGATCCAAACATTAATTTATTCAAATTAGCATCACCATAGGTACCACCACCACCTCCTCCTCCTGATGCACTACCTCCTCCAGCGCCAGAAGTGTTAGTTCCTCCAGAAACGCCACCACTTGTACCACCCGTTCCAGAAGTACCATATCCAGCAGCACCACCTGAAGCATGTCCAGAAGCACCACCACCAGCACCACCTGCGCTTACTGATCCAGCCGTATTCGAACTCCCAGCGCCACCACCACCACAATAGGCCGTACCTGCGGTATAATTGCTATACCCAGAACCTCCACCACCGGCTCCTGCACCACCAGCACCACTTCCTCCTGCAGCTCCACCAGGGCTACAAAAGGCCTCACCACCACCACTTCCCATATAGTTATTTACGCCAACTACCGTTGCGCCATTTCTATATCCTTTTTGATATGCACTTATGCTTCCCCCAACAGAAACGGTCCCTTTTGATCTAAAGAACAAAACCCCACCTTTGGTTCCATTCCAAGCCGTAGGAGAGAAAGTGTAGCTGCTATTAACAGTAACATTATTGTAATTGGGAACCCTCTGAAGCATTACCCTTTGGTTACTAGTAGTTGTTCCCAGATTTGAATCATCTGTAAGATTGTTCCCGTAGTATTTTGACTTTGCAGTACTGAATGTTACAGTGCTTCCGGAAACGTTATCAACACGGAGGGTTTCGTAATTGCCTGTATTACCATATGCTGAGATTGTACCTTGGAGATTAATAATCAACACCTCATCATTTACATTCAAACATCCCATACTTGGGGAAGTACTTAATGTTGCTTCTGTACCAGCAGCATTAAAAGCTGTAACATTGTAATTAACAGCATCCCCACCATCTGCGCAGCTTCTTCCTGTAATAGAATTCGTTGTATTTATGCTAACATTACTACTAATCGTAATATCTCCATCCGCCCCTGTTCCCACATTAATTCCAGGTGCTAATTCTACATCCGTTAACTTTATGATAGATCGTATAATCCCTTCCTCAGCCGCATCATTCCATTGATTAGACAAAGAATGCGTTATCGTAAAATCAGTTTCCTGTACATTCTTCCATTGCCCTCCACTACAAGCCGCATTATTGGTACCCCCCACACAAATCCACCCACTAGCAACCACATCATAGCTATTAGTATCATGCGTTACACCAATGTAAGTACCATTAGAAACCATACCGTAATTAGAAAGCACATTACTCCCACCACCACCCGCAGTTAAAAGATCGACAGAAGTAGAACCATCAAAGAAATACAAACTCGTACCATTCCACCACATATCCCCAGAACTTGGTAACGCAACATCCAAACCCGCAGCAAGATTAATCTGAGCAACAGTACCAGTACTAGCACCAAGGCTAAGCATAGCTCCAGTATTACCTGTATCACTACCAAAAGTAGCATACCCATTCTGATTAATGAGACTCAATATGGTTCCTGTAGAATCCTGCCATTCCATCAAGTTATCCGCTTGAGTATCATTAGCCTTAATCACCAAAGCATCATCAGGAGTAATAGTTATGTCTCCTGTAGTATTTGATATCGTAGAATTAGAACCCGCAATATCCAACTTAGCCCCAGGAGTACTAGTCCCGATACCAAAGTTTCCAGTAGAAACATCAAAGAAGAAAGCTGCAGTCCCCAACGAATCACCACCAATCACAACGTCATCTGTGGTAGATGTCAGATATGTAAACGTTCCCCCATCAGTCCAAAGACTACTACTCCCACCAACAGGACTACCATTCCAATACAAAGTACCATTAACATTGTAAAGCCTGTTCTCTGAAACAAGTGGTTCATCCGTCCTAGGATGTATGTAGAAGGTTAAAGGATTTTCAAACACAAAGGCATCTGTACTACCCTTCTGTAATTGTAAAATATTCCCTGTGCCATCCTGAGTAATCTGCATTACCACATTACTAAACCCAGTATTCTCAGCCTTAAATGTAGCCACTGGCCATGGACTAGAAGACGCATAGTCGGAATATACAGTTAAGCCAGATTGAGCCTGAGAACCAGAGACAGTCAATCTATTCGCAGTCATATCAAAAGACAAAGGCGCCCTAGTCCCTAACCCTGTAAGATATGTATTGTAGGAATCTGCCCCTATGGCAGTATAGCTACTAGATCCTAAAACAAAATGATCGGTTAAACTAGTTAGATATGTAAATATCCCTCCATCAGTAAAAAGTGAAGATGTACCACCTCCACCTAGACTCCCCCAAACAGAACCATCATATACTTTCAATTCGCTATCTGTTGTATCGTAATACACCATACCTGCTGATGGTGCTGTATATCCCGAACTATTTGCCGCATTATCAAATTGAAACGCTGTATTCGCACCTGACGCATACTTTGCCTTAATTGCATATGCTGATGCCTGTATTGGCATTCTTGAAAAAGTTTCAGTATATGAAGCATCTCCCGCTGGAGAGAAACCCAATTGAACATACAAATCTGTAACACCCTTAATCATTGCATCAAAGGTTGCATATGACCCTGCTGTTGGAGTCCCATCTGATCCAAGAGATAGTGTAAATGCACCATTGTATTGTCCTATTTCAGTATTCTGATAATCCTCTGTCAACAAGAGAGTCCCTCCTGATGCAGCAGAATAGTATTTAACTTCAAAGTCACAAGTATCGTTAGAATTCCCAGCTACAACACAAGCAGGACTACCCGTGGTTACATTAAGACCTTCAAAACCAGTATCATTTCTAACAATCTTTCCTTGGAAGTTTATTGTATTACTGCTTAAAGCTAGTGCAGCATTAGGAAATAATACCAAAAAGAATATGGATACCAGGATAGAGGATTTTACTAGTTTTGGGCAGTCAATTTTTATCATGTTTCTCCGGCAGTAAAGTGTTTTGCTAAAAGCAATTTAGATATGACACCTATCGTAAAATGATATGAAAAATCGATCTTTTTGTCAAAGATTTTGAACAGTTTGGGACTCAACGAAAAGCCTTATACAACAACATTTACAATCTTATTGGGTACATATATGAATTTCCTTATCTCTCCTCCATTCAAATAGCCCAGCAAAGCTTGATCTGACAGCACTTTCTCTCTGATCAAATTTTCTGTATCAGAGGTACTTATAGTTATTCGCCCCCTAACCTTTCCATTAATCTGCACCGGCACTTCGATTGTTTCTTCCTGCAAAAGCTTTTCGTCAACATTCGGCCATTGCTGGTTGTGCACGCTGTCTTTATGTCCGATTAAGCTCCATAGCTCTTCTGACATATGTGGTAAAGATGGTGCTATCACAATAATCAATTTCTCTATGTCTTCTTGATTGAATATACTCTTTGAGTATTCATTATAGAACTCCATCAGAGCAGATATGCTTGTATTAAACTTTAGAGACAAGAGATTGTCCTCTTCTCGCTTTAGAAGCTTCGCTAAAGCTTTGTGTGCTGCTTCATCAGATTCCCCTTGTTTGTTATTCCAAGCATTTAATACAAAATCATAATACTTAGATACAAATCGTTTAACACCATTGATTGTCTCTGCGCTCCAGACCACGTCACCTTCATATGGACCCATGAACATCATGTATGCCCTAGTAACATCGGCTCCATACTTAGATATTAAATCGTCTGGGGATATTACATTCCCAAGGGATTTAGACATCTTAGCACCGCCCTCACCTAATACCATTCCATGGATCGTACGCTTATGATATGGCTCTGGAGATGGAGCAATGCCCTGATCATACAAAAATTTGTACCAGAATCTTGAATACAATAAGTGTAAATTGACATGTTCCTGTCCACCCTCATACAAATCTACAGGCATCCAGTATTTCATTAGTTCTGGGGATGCTATGGCCTTTGTATTGTGAGGATCTGTATATCTGATGAAATACCAGCTTGAACCTGCCCAGTTAGGCATTGTATCTGTTTCTCTTTTCGCATCCCCTCCACACTTAGGACATTTGGTATTTACCCAGTCTGTCATTGCTGCCAAAGGAGATTCTCCTGTTACTGATGGTTCATATTCCTTTACGTATGGAAGTTCTAATGGCAATTGATCCTCTGGCACCGCAACATCGCCACATACAGGACAATGCACGATTGGAATTGGCTCTCCCCAGTAGTGTTGTCTAGAGAATATCCAATCTTGTAAATGGTATCTTCTAACCGTATCCCCTATACCTTTTTCTTTAATATACTCTGCAGCTTTCACTCGTGCTTCTTCACTGCCAAGACCGTTCATAAAGCCAGAACCATAAACAGTTCCTTCGTCTTCATACACATCTTTTGCTTCTTTTATCTCTGATCTGTCTCCATCTGGTCCTTCAATCACCCTAATTACAGGGATATTAAATTTTTGAGCAAAATCGAAGTCTCTCTTGTCATGTGCCGGGACTCCAACCACCATTCCAGTGCCAATGTTTGCTAATACAAAGTCTGCTGCATAAATTGGCAGCCTCTCACCTGATATGCTATTCAAGCAATATAACCCCGTGAATGCACCAGTTTTGTTTTTAGATTCGCTCACTCTCTCTAAATCAGACTTCTTTTTTGAGCTTTCTATGTACTTTTGCACCTCTTCACTATTACTCTCCGGCATCTTGCCCATCAATTCTTGGAGAATGGGATGTTCTGGTGCTACGACAACGAATGTTGCCCCAAACTGAGTATCAGGTCTAGTTGTTGAAACCTGCATATATTCGTCTGTGCCCTCCACTTGATACTTAACGTCATACCACGTCTTTGCATCTATCCAATTTCGCTGCCTTGTCTTTACACTTTCGACATAGTCCGTTAAGTCCAAGTCTTTGTCTAATTTGTCTGCGTATTCAGTGATTCTAAGGACCCATTGATCCATATCCTTCTGTTCAACCTCGGTGCCACATCTTTCGTGTTTTCCATCTACAACTTCCTCATTTGCGCATCCTACTTTACATTTCGGACACCAGTTTATTGGCTTCTTAGCTTTGTAAGCTAATCCTTTTTCGTATAGCTTAAGGAATATCCATTGAGTCCATTTGTAATATTCTGGATCTGTAGTATTTACCTCTCTACTCCAATCAAATGACAAACCAAGGCTCTTGAGCTGTCTTCTGAATGTATCTATATTCTCTCTAGTGATATCTTGAGGTGCTCTTTTTACCTTTATAGCGTAGTTTTCAGTCGGCAATCCAAATGCATCCCACCCCATTGGGAACATGACATTTTCGCCTTTCATTCTTCTGAGTCTTGCTACCGCATCAAACATTGAGTAGTTCCTTGTATGGCCCATATGCATACTATCGCCTGATGGGTATGGGAATTCTACTAAGAGGTAGTACTTTTTTCTTGTTTCATCGAGGTCTTTTCCCTCGTAACTAAGTTCTGAGAACCATTTGTCTTGCCATTTCTTTTCGAATTCTTGTGGTTTGTAGGTTCTTTCCATTGAACTTAAGAGAGAATTTATTGTAGATATTTTACAAGAAAAAAAGGAAGATTGAAAGGACGGTGTTTTTGTTTTATGAAACCGTATCGTGGAACATTGACCTCAAACGAGGGCTAGTGTTCAAAGAAGTTGTCTTATGGACCTGAGGGGATTCGAACCCCTGACCCCATCGCTGCCAGCGATGTGCTCAAACCAGCTAAGCTACAGGCCCACAACAAACTTCTGGACTCAGCCGGAATCGAACCGGCGATCTTCTCAATGCGAATGAGATATTCTACCAAACTGAACTATGAGCCCACTGAGGTTATTATACTAAAGAATATCTGTTATTGCATATATGGGGCAGGGTTTATTCTACCTCCAAGTCCAGCACCCCTTCTCAATTCGAAGTGAGTATGCACACCGTATGCAACACCTGTAGCACCTATGAGGCCTAGTGCCTGTCCTTTGCCTACGTGTTGACCAGCCGACACATACAATTTGTCCATGTGTCCATTTAGTATGGTATATCCATTACCACAATCGACGTGAGTATAATAGCCGTAGCCCCCATAGTTTGTGCCCCAATAGCCCCAGCCTGCACTTATTACAGTACCCGCACATGAAGCTATGACACTTGGTCTCTTTCCACCTGTTGGGTAGAAGTCGATACCATAGTGACCAGAGAAGAATCCTCTAGATATTGCACTTGGTCCACCTACTGGCCATCCTAAGAATCTTCCGACATTAGGGTCTGCTACACCACCACTATATTTAATTGATGATTGTTGATATGAAGAAGGTGTGCTTGTTGTAGTTCTCTTTGCAATTACTGTTGGCATTTCACCATTAGGTATAAATATCTCTACCCCCACAGTAAGAGTGTATGGTGCTTCTAGCCATGCCGCATCAACGATATCTGCGGCGTCAGCGGAATATTTCTTTGCTAATGATTCAACAGAGTCACCTTTTGCGACTTTGACGATCACACCATCTTGAGGAGGAATCTGTAATGTCTGCCCTAGTTTAAGATAGTCATTTGCAGACATATCGTTTGCCCATAAAACAGTTTGGGTGCTAACCTTGTTTGCAGCTGCAATGGAACTAATAGTGTCACCTCTCTTTACGATATACTCAATAGTTGATGTTCTACCCCTATCCTTCGGCACTAATGTATTTAATGATGCTGTAGCAACAATAGTGTCTGTTTCAAGCACTCCGACACTGGCTAGTGTATCTGCGCTTGCTTCTATGACAACTGGTCTTCTATATACATAGGAGATGATTAAGATGAATACCATGAATGATAGTGTGACTTGTAGTGCAGATTTGAGGAAAGTACCTCTACCCCAGAACATTCTCTTAACAATCTTGTCCTTAAAGAAGTTTATGAAATCACTAAAGATATCGAATAGTACAGAAAGAAGTATGAGAGCAACTCGAAAACGAGTATAGAAATAGCTTAAAAGCTCTATTACAAATGCAAATACATCTTTTCTCTGCTTCCTGGTATTTATGAATTCTAAAAATTTTCCTCTAGCATCAATTAAGGATTTTTTTTCTCCTATCTCCTCATTAACAAAAAGAAAATCTCCAGAGGTAGCATTAAAAGAATCTTTCTCTTCTTTTGATAGATCCTTGAAGCTTAGTCCTGCAACATTTTTATTTTGATTCGACCCAATATCTTCCAATCGTTTAGTTATTAGAATTGATGACCACTATTATACCAATTCTCTATGCTTCGTGCAGAGTAGCCAAGAACTCTTCGTTGGTTTTAGTCTTCTTTAGGCCACTTACCAACACTTCTGTTGGGCTTTCATTGTTACCTAAAACTTCTAGCATTCTTCTGATTCTCCAGGATTGATTCATAACCTCTTTGCTTAAGAGAAGTTCTTCATTTCTAGTACCAGAATCAACAACATTGATAGCTGGGAATATTCTCCTGTTAGCAAGATTTCTGTCTAAGTGGAGTTCCATATTACCAGTACCTTTAAATTCCTCATATACCAAGTCATCCATCTTACTTCCAGTATTTACTAATGCTGTAGCGATAATGGTTAAACTACCACCATCTTCAAAGTTTCTAGCAGCACCAAAGAATCTCTTTGGAGGATACAAAGCAACTGGATCAAAACCACCCGAAAGTGTTTTACCTGATGTTGGCATAGTGATGTTGTAAGCTCTAGCAAGTCTTGTAATACTATCCATGAGTATAATGACATCTTCGCCCCATTCGACCATTCTCATAGCCTTCTGGAGTGCCATTTCAGCTATTCTACAGTTCTGTTCTGGAAGTTCGTCAAAGTTTGAAGCATACACCTCACCCTTAACAAATCTCATCATATCTGTGACCTCTTCAGGTCTCTCACCGACGAGTACAACCATTAATTTTGCTTTAGGATGGTTCTTTGCAACACCATCAGCAATGTCTTTCAATATGGTGGTTTTACCTGCCTTAGGAGGAGAAACAACCATAGATCTTTGACCAAAACCAATTGGTGAAAGCAAATCTATCATTCTAGTAGAAAGTACATCTGAAACTGTTTCCAACTTCATCTGTTTATCAGGGAATACTGGAGTTAACTTTCTAAATGCAGGTCTGTTTGCAGCTTCTGCTGCTGGTTTTCCATACACCGTATCTACTCTCAAGAGACTTAGATACTTTTCTTTTTCTTTTGGTAATCTTGCTGGACCGTAAACCTCATCTCCAGTTCTTAAACTGAATTTCTTAATCTGCGAACCTGAAATATATACATCATTATCACTTGGAAGTAACCCTTCGGTTCTAATTAATCCATGGGTTTCATCTTTCATTACTTCTAGGATTCCGCCTACAAATACAAATCCATCATCCTTGGTAGCTTTCTTAAGAATTTCTATAATTAGCTCTCGCTTTTGAAATTCCATAAAATCTTCCATACCCAAACTTTTTGCTTCCTCTCGAAGCTGTGCAAGAGTCATTTGTTCATACTCTTGAATCGTTTTAACTTTATTAGCCATTTTTTTAACAGGAAATTTAATATTGGGCATACGCCCTATCGACTCCAAAAGTATATTGAAATAAAAAAAATATGTCAAATATACGGATCAAAAGGGAATTAAAAAGAAGGGATCGGTACTGCCCCAACCGACCCCGGTTTCTTTCTCTTAATAGTATAAGAAAAAAATAACGGGTAACATATATAAATATATTTACCCCTTCTTTTCTTAATATCAGTTGAATATGGTTTCTTAGGCTTATCCTGTTGCCCAGATGTGCTCGTGACACCCCAGACAAAGGGAAAAACCTAAGATATCCACAGTCTTCTGAAAGAACAGTATAGTATACGCCTCGAGTGATATAATTGTCAACCCTATATATAGTATCCACATATACATTGTTATCCCTCACTTCTCTAAAATCACTCTGCTTTGAGCTTTTCTTTGGTACGGGTTCAATGTGTTACACAAAAATATCTGGCCCCTACAATGTTACGCCTTTTGTGGATACAGAGGCGGAAGAAACATTCACATAGCGCGCCTTAGCACTCTTTAAATACTAGTAATCTGAGAAATCTTTTTAACTACGATATCCTGGGCCTTCCCAAGCTTAGATTTTCCAATAATTGCACTCTTATAACCAACTCTTTGAGCCTCATCAATTATTGCACCAACTCCCCATGACCCTCTTACCTCTCCTGTCAAACCAACTTCTCCTACATATACACTCTCTTTATCGAGAACCTTATCCTTCGCAGAAGACTTAATCGCTGCGCATATCGCCAAATCAATACACGGGTCATTAATATTCAGCCCTCCCACTATATTTACAAACACATCCTTATCTCCTAAAAATACTCCACCCTTACGAGACATAACCGCGCAGAGCATATCTAACCTAGGTTTTTTGATACCATTAGCTACACGCATCATAGGGCCACCCGTACTTTCGCGCTCTACAACTAATGCTTGTACCTCAACAAAAACGACTCTAGAGCCTTGTAATACAGCACCTATAGCACTGCCGGAAGATTTGGTATCATTTTCAAGGAATACTAATGACGGATTTCCAACTTCTTGTAATCCACTACCCGTCATTTCAAACACACCAATCTCGTTAGTAGAGCCGAACCTATTCTTCATCCCCCTTAATATACGATATTGATTAAATTGATCCCCCTCTAAATACAAGACACAGTCAACAATATGCTCCAATACCTTAGGACCAGCGATATCCCCACCCTTATTTATCTGGCCCACTATGAACATTGGTATTCTTTTAATCTTAGCAATATGAGTTAGCATAGCTCCGCAAATCCTTACCTGGCTTATGCTTCCTGGATAGCTTCTGGATTGCATCGAAGATATGCTTTGAATTGAATCAACTACTATGAGATTAAAATTCTCTTTTTCGATTAGGGCTACAATATTTTCTACACAAATATCCTCTGTTACCATGAAATTCTGCCCTATTTTACTAGAAGACTTGTTATTGGAAAGCCTAACTAGCCTAGAGTTCAACTGTCCTGGAGATTCCTCACCACAAACATACAAAATCTTTTTATCTGAGAATTTCAAAACAACTTGCATAAGCAAAGTAGATTTCCCTATCCCTGGTTCTCCACTAATTAACACTACTTCTCCTGGAATTAAACCTGCGCCCAACACCCTATCAACCTCTTGATATCCAGTTGAAATACGGGTATCTGAGCTAAATGTTTTACTCTCCTCTTGTAATATTGATTCATATTTCGCCGCAGTACCAACCTTTGTTCCAGATTTCTCTACAGGAAGTTCCTCACTTTCTTCCAGTGTTCCCCACTGACCACAGCTAGGACATTTACCAGACCATTTAAGAGATTCAGTACCACATGCAGTGCAAATGTATTTCATAGTTAGACTAGTTATTTAATATCCCCATTTTACCATTAATCATATCAATGGTAACTTCGTTCATCTTCTTTTTTACAATCTTGTGAGAAAGGATATGGTCAGCAAGGACATTCTCTACAGAGTCCTGCACCATTCTTCTAAGTGGTCTTGCACCATATTCATCACTGAATCCCTCTTTCACCAAGTATGTTCCCACTTTGTCTGTAATTTCCACGACAATATTTTCCTCAACTAGGCGAGTATTTAAATCATTAATTAGCAATTCAACAATCTTTCTTGCATCCTTTCTCGTCAATGATCTAAATATGACAATATCATCTATACGGTTGAGTAATTCAGGTCTTAAAGTATCTTTTAGCTTCATTAGAAGCTCTGATTTCATACTAGAGTATGCTTTATTAATATCGATATCACTTCGTTTCTTCTCTCTAGTTCCAACAAAACCCAACACCTTGTCTTTCTTTATATCCTCTGCCCCAATATTTGATGTAAGGATGATTATTGTGTTCTTGAAGTTCACTTTCCTTCCCCTTCCATCTGTTAAATGTCCATATTCCAATATCTGAAGTAACACATTTAATACATCTGGATGGGCTTTTTCAATCTCATCAAAAAGAATAACCGAATGGGGTTGTCTTCTGACCTGCTCAGTTAACATACCACCTTGCTGGAAGCCTACATAGCCCGGAGGAGACCCAATTAACTTAGAGACGCTATGCATCTCCATCATTTCACTCATATCTATTTGTACTAGCCTATCTTCGTTTCCCAAAAGCTGCTTGGTCAACACCTTCGCAAGCTCTGTCTTACCTACTCCAGTAGGTCCCAAGAACAAGAATGAAGCCCATGGTCTATCTGAATCAGATATACCAGTACGTGCTCGCTTAATGGAAGCTGCCACTGCTCGGCAGGCATCCTTTTGCCCAACAACAAATGCATCTAACTCTCTTTCTAGTTTTAGTAAGGACACTTTTTCCCTGCTACCTAATGTATTTAATGGGATACCCGTCCATTTCGAGACAACCATTCTAATATCATCCTCATCTATCTGGTTTTTCCTACTTTTCTTATTCTCTGCACACTCCTTCTCCCTTTTCTCTATCTGCTTTTCAAGTTCAACCTCTTGATGCTGTAGTTTCTCAGCTCTGGGCATATTCCCTTTTAATATGAATACCTCTTTTTTCTGTTTGAGATTGTTTAATTGAGATATGAGTTCAGAAATGTCTCCATATTCATTCTCTATCTCTAGCCTTTTAGATGCCGCAGCCTCATCCAAAAGATCAATTGCTTTATCTGGTAGATACCTATCACTTACATATCTACTAGACAAAGTAACTGCTGTTCTCAAAGCTTCTTTGCTTATGCTTACATTATGATGTTTTTCCAATATTGGCTTAATATTTTGAAGTATCTCAAGGGTGTTCTCTTGTGTTGCCTCTTCTAAATGAATTGGCTGAAATCTTCTTGCCAAACCACTATCAGATTCAAAATTGGCAGAATATTCTTCCGTAGTTGTAGCCCCTATACATCTAAAGTCTTCTTGCAAAAGCGCGGGCTTAAGCACAGACCCGATATCTGATGGTCCTCCAGACATACCTGGAGCAACAATATTGTGGATTTCGTCTATGAAAAGGATTGTGTTATTTGAAGAAATAACCTCATCTACTATGGACATGATCTTTTCTTCAACATCTCCTCTCATCTTACTGCCAGCCATTATACTTGCGATATCTAAGGATACAATTCGCATATTTCGAAGTGAAGGTGGAACATGGCCCAAGGCTATTCTTTCTGCTAGCCCCTCTACCAATACTGTTTTTCCAACACCTGCCTCACCAACTATGATTGGATTGTTCTTCTTTCTTCTGCTTAATATATTTATGAGCTGATTAATTTCTGCTTCCCTACCTAGAACTGGGTCTAATCTCCCTTCTCTAGCTAACTCAACCAAATCTATCCCTAGAAAATCAACAATTGAATCATCATCCATAGGGTTACTTGGCATATGCGGACGAGCCAAAACACCTAGAGGGTATGAGGCATAGTTATCTAAAGCTCTCTTAAAGGATTTGTATGACAAACCAATGTGAATTAAATCTTTGAAATAGTCGATATCTAATTGAAGTAATGCCTCCATTATATGTTCAGACCCTACATATACATGGGAATATTTTCTTGAAATATCGTATGCCTTTCGAAGTACAAATTGAGATTCGTTGGAAATTTCTAATTCTCTAGCCGAGTTAGGATCCGTGGTTATCTCAATCATTCTTCCACCAAAGGATTTCTTCATTAGGTCATTTCGATCAACATTCATAGAAGCAATAGTCCTTGTAGCCAGACTATCTTCGTTCAAAAGTATACCTATGAATATATGTTCCGGAGAGATACTCTTCGCTTTTAAATGCTCCATTACTAATGAAGCATTACGAAGAGATATCCTCGCGTTTTTACTAAGTCGTTTTAAAATGTTCTGTTTTTTACCCAGAGTTATTGATGCCATACCCAATTATACTACATCCAGACTATTCTTTTGTGGTTAGCTCTGCTTCAATTGCACTATCTACTGCACTTGCAAGCTCTTCTTTGGTAACTTTCTTCTTAGGTTCAACTACTGTTTTCTTTGCACTTGCACCCTTTAGGCTCAATCCCAAGTGCCTTTCTGTAGAAGATATGGAAAGAATCTTAACATCAACTGGCTGTCCTTCTTTTACAATATCTTCAGGATTTTTAACCAACTTGTCTGAAAGTTCTGAGATATGGATGAGTCCATTAAGACCTTCACCAATTCTAACAAATGCTCCGTAAGGAACAACCTTTTGAATCTCACCTTTAACCACATCACCAACTTTGTACATTGAAATTGCCTCTGCCCATGGATCTTTAAGTAATCTCTTAACACTGTAAGCTACTCGCTTACCACCGTCTGAGATACCAATAACCATGACATTAACTTTGTCACCTACTGCGTAGATGCTATCAATATTCTCAACCTTGTCCCATGATAATTCTGAGAGGTGAACCAATCCTTCAAGTCCTTCAGCATTAACAAAGATACCAAATGGTGTAATACCACTTACTGTACCTACTAATACATCGCTTTCTTTAACCTTGTTCAATGTCTTTTCTCTCTGTTCTAAGTCTCTTGATTGTGTAACCATCTTTTCTGAAAGAATGATTCTATTCTTTTCTCTGTCTAATTCAATAATTCTAGTTTGGACTTTTTCACCAACCAATGAATTCAATGTCTTTTGTACTCTTGAAGAGATATCTTTTCCAACCTGTCTTACACCGTTTAGATATACTCTTGAAGCATCTAATTGAGATGTAGGTATGAATCCTCTGATATCTTTTCCAATCTCTACTATTAATCCACCGTTGTTTGCTTCTACTACTGTAGTTTCAACAACAGAGTTATCTTTCTTTGATTTCTCAAGTGTAATCCATGCACTAGCTTGTTGCGTTCTTCTGATTGAGAGAACCAATTGTCCTTCATCATCTTCTGGTTTAACAACATATACTAGGATTGTGTCTCCTACTTTGAGATCTCTCCAATTCATTGTCTCACTCTTTAATTCTCTTCCTGCAACAATTCCTTCAGATTTGTAACCAACGTCAACAACGACATAGCCGTCTCTAACGTCTGCAACAATTCCTTCAACAATATCGCCTTTAGAAAGTTTTCTGATCTTGTTTCCTTCATCAATGAGGAACTGATCTATTTGTGCGTAAGCACTTTTTTGTGTTTGTGCCATAGGGTTTTCCTTTGGTGATGTAATGCCTGTAGCTGCTATTACATACTAATAATTTTATTTGCTACGAGATGGATTATATCACAAGGTATTCTTTAAGCACAACCTTTTCCCAATCAGGCTTTTTGGCCTTTAGGATGTACCTGCCATATAGTACGAAAAGGGAGTTAACTTTGTACCAATCATCCTTAGGATAGAGCTTTTCTAGGTCATGAGCTATCTTAGTTGGATCTGTTTCCTTTGTTAAACCATATGATTTAGCTACTCTACTCACATGAGTATCTACTGCAATGCCTTGATTTGAATGATACAGGTCATTAAGAAATACATTAGCAGTCTTGTAACCTACCCCTGGAAGTGTTTGAAGCTCTATGAGCGTCTTAGGAGGCTCCCCTTTGTACTGATCATTTACCATCTTAGCTAATTCAATGATATGCTTGGATTTAGTTTTAAAATAGTTTATACCCTGTAGGGTATGCTCTACTTCCTCATACTTCGCACTCGCCAGCTTCTTCGCTGTTGGATATTGTTTAAAAAGGTTCTCCGTTATCTTATTCACTTGTTTATCAGTAGTTTGAGCAGAGAGTACAATGCAGATTAAAAACTGAAAGGCTGTAGACCAGTTAGAAAGCTCTGTTTTAGCTTCAGGGTATATTTGTTCTATTTCTATTAATAATTGCCTTGCAAGCTCTCTAGCGTTCATTGATTGCTTTTACAAATTTATCAGCAAAATCTTTGTTAATGAAATGCTGTATAACCTGAATTATAGCAGGATGCTCATCAATTATTTTCTTCGCCGAATTTCTTACTCTTTTGTTTCTAAATCTTACAATCTTGCACGTTTTACCAACATCTACACCTATTAAGCAGGCCGTATTATGCATTGTATCCTTGTCATTAGATCTTAAGGCTTTTAGATTCCTAGTCACTATCCCCTCTGGTAAAGTATATCCCTTGTACATATTTAAGAGAATTTCTTCTATTCCGATTTCATATCTTATCCTTATCATTTTTTTCCCCTTTGGTTCGAGTGCTCCATTTCTACTAATTAAAAATTCGTATATATCATCAAAAATCTCGCCCCTGTCTCTCCAGCCATCCACTTTCTTAGTTATGATTTGTTTCCATCCTGCTCCCACTCTTTCTGCGTACATTTTGTATGTTTGATCCGAAGCTTTTTGAACTTCAATATTTTCATTTATATCCGCAGTCTCATTCCTTACGTTATCCCAGCTTCTATCTTCTGAAACCATTTGGACTACACAATTATCTAATTTCATCTTCTTTATCATCAATTGGTCTAATTCCAAAGCGTAATCTATTAGCCCATCGATTATTTTTGCATCTTTTGCCTCCTCCATATTTGTTAAGCCATACGCTATCGTTACAGCATTACTAAAAGGGCTTCTATCTAGAAGAATCAAGGTCTTTTTGTAAAAAGAATGTGAGAGAAGTACATCCATGAATTCCAACCGGTTAAGAGCATACAAAGCCATCTTGACCTTTAATTCTTCTATCTTTGGAAGATTTAGGTCATCAAGTCCATTCCTTAAGAACAATCTTATTGACGCACCAATTGGAGTTGCATAGATTGGGAAGGAGGCATAGGTCACAGGGACATCCATGTCCATCATTTTCTCGGAGAATGTGAGAATGGCATCTGCCTTTCCAACTTGGTCTCCTCCTTCACACACGATTACCTTATAGTTTGCATTCGGCATAATTAGTACTTGTTTGTATATTTTTACCCTATATTCATTATATCCTACCCTGGCGCAAGGGTATAGTACAAATATTGTGTACTGGTATATGCCTTGTCATACCGAGACATCTTCCAAACGAAGCGTTCTCTGTCTGAAAATCGTAAAAGATGTGTTCGGACATCGAGAGGGGTTTGCTCTAGTATAAATAGATGAGTTACGTTGTTTGAGAATCACAACCCCCTATGCTTCTGGTACGATATATATATGTAACACTATGATTGTGTATGCATCTATACAAAATATGCGCATATACCAAGATAGTATCCGAGAGTATATTTATATCAGCTTCAGGATTAATAACAAAAAACCCACTATTTCTAGTGGGTTTATCTATTCTAATAAGTCCTGGCAATGACCTATCTTCCCAGGACCAAGGGTCCAAGTATTTTCGGCGCGAGAGCGTTTTACTTCTGAGTTCGGGATGGAGTCAGGTAGTTCCACTCTGCTACAATCGCCAGGCAACAAAAATCTAGGTATAAATTCCTGTTGCCTGACAACCTTACTTGCGTAAGATATCAGGACTTAAGTTCTAAAGAGCTAATGAACGTGTACAATGTACACACTCAAAACTGAATAGAAATATGTAATTTCAAAAAAAGCTTTCGATCTATTAGTACTCCTCGGCTGAACATATCGCTATGCTTACACCTGGAGCCTATCAACGTGGTGGTCTACCACGGATCTTTCGTGCAGCGAACTGCACAAGTATATTTAATCTTAGGATTAGCTTCGTACTTATATGCTTTCAGTACTTATCCATTAGCAATTTAGCTACTCAGCGATGCACTTGGTAGTACAGCTGATACACCAGAGATTACCACGCCCTGATCCTTTCGTACTAAGGGCCGCTTCCTTCAAATATACAACGCCTATACCGGATAGAGACCGACCTGGCTCACGACGGTCTGAACCCAGCTCACGTGCCGCTTTAATGGACGAACAGTCCAACCCTTGGGGGCTTATTCACCCCCAGGATGCGACGAGCCGACATCGAGGTGCCGATCCTTGCCGTCAATATGAACTATCGGGCAAGACTAGCCTGTTATCCCCGGGGTAGCTTATCTCCGTTAAACAATGACGCTTCCACGCGCAATCAAAGGGTCACTTAAACCTACTTTCGTAACTGATCGGGATGTCTCCCTCACAGTAAAGCCTCCTTATGCTTATGCACTCTTCACTCGATTTCCATCCGAGTTGAGGAGACCTTAGTGCGCTTGCGGTACTCTTTAGCAAGCAACCGCCCCAGTCAAACTGCCTACCATACACTGTCCAAAATCCAGATAATGGATTCTGTTAGAAATAAAATTCCAAAAAAGTGGTATTACACTGACGACTCCACCCTCCCTAACGAGAGGACTTCAAAGTCTCCCACCTATTCTCTATATTCAAAACCCTATTTCAATGCAAAGTTGCAGTAAAGCTCCACGGGGTCTTTTTGTCCTGGTATAGGTAGGCCGCATCTTCACAGCCATTTCAATTTCACCGAGCGCGCCGTCGAGACAGCGGAAGAATCGTTACGCCTTTCATGCAAGTCACTAATTAAGTGACGAGGTATTACGCTACCTTAGGACCGTTATAGTTACAGCCGCCATTGACCAGGGCTTCAGCTACCTGCTTCACCACCACCGGACACACCGAAGTGAGTCTGGCAGACGGATAACAAGCTACTTTAACCTTCTGGCATTGGGCAGGCGTCAGCACTTATACATATTCTTACGAATTTGCAAGCGCCTGTAGTTTTGGTAACTAGTCGTTCTTCCCTATTCTATGCTGCTTCCATCACTACAAATAAAAATTACTCATAGTGGAAAGCCCCCCTTCTCGCGAACTTACGGGGTTAATTTGCCGAGTTCCTTAACGACGCATCACTCGTACGCCTTGGTGCATTCACACCAGTCCACCTGTGTCGGTTTGCAGTACGGTTACAGATATCATTTGTGAGTGTAAACACTCACTGTTAGAAGTTTTTCCTGGAAAATTAGTCTGACAAATTGGATTCCCGAGGGTCCCCTTTACATCGCAACTCGTGTCCATCTACCGGAGTAGAAACATCTTTCCGGACTTACCTAAAAAGACTCTCTCGTTGCTTGAACCCCAAACCATTAAGGGGCTTGCCTTTTCAATTCTCTATCTTCATCACTGATATCAGTAGTACAGGAATATTAACCTGTTGTCCATCGCATACGCTTTTCAGCCTCTACTTAGGACCGACTAACCCATGGTTGACTGACATAGCCATGGAAACCTTAGACATTCGGCGAGCAGGGTTTTCACCTGCTTTACGTTACTCATCCCAGCATTCTCACTTCTATACGCTCCAGCAGCTCCTTACAGGCCACCTTCACAGCGATGTATCGACTGCTAAGTCGATCATGTATAGAACGCTCCCCTACCACTCACATATCCTAAAAGGATACACAAATCCGCAGCTTCGGAATATACTTTCAGCCCCGTTACATTTTAAGTGCAGAATCTCTCGATTAGTAAGCTTTTACGCACTTTTTAAAGGATGGCTGCCTCTGAGCCAACCTCCTAACTGTTTGAGAAACTCCACTTCCTTTCCCACTAAAGTATAATTTAGGGTCCTTATCTGACGGTCTGGACTGTTTTCCTCTTGAGCACAGGAACTTAGATCCCTGACTCTAACTGCCACAATGTACATCTCGGTATTCGGAGTTTGACTGGACTGAGTACCCTTTCGGGCCTCAGATCCAATCAGTGCTCTACCCCCAAGAATTAAATTATGACGCTAGCCCAAAAGCTATTTCGGGGAGAACCAGCTATCACCTAGTTCGATTGGCATGTTACCGCTAACCACAAGTCATCTCATAGATTTGCAATTCTAAATAGTTCGGACCTCCGTTTTGATTTCTCAAAATTTCATCCTGCTCATGGTTAGATCACTAGGTTTCGGGTCTCGTGCACGCGACTCAAATCGCTCTATTCAAACTCGCTTTCGCTTCGGCTCCCCAATAAACATGGTTAACCTTGCCGCGCACAACGAACTCACTGGGTCATTCTTCAATAGGCACGCCATCACCGGATATACCGGCTCTGACTGTTTGTAAGCATACGGTTTCAGTAACTATTTCACTCCCCTAACAGGGGTACTTTTCACCTTTCCCTCACGGAACTAATACACTATCGGTCGTAGAAGATATTTAGTCTTGCCAAGTGGTATTGGCCGCTTCCCACAAGATCTCGCGTGCCTCGTGGTACTTAAGAAGTTAGAAGAGATATTTCATCTTTTCATATACAAGGCTTTCACTTTCTATGGCACACCTTTCCAGATGTTTTCTATTAAAATGAAATATGTATATCTCCGGGTCGCTTGCTGCTGACCCCACTAACCCTTACAACACTCATATTGCACGAACAGCAATCTACGAGTTCTCCTCCTCGCTTGTCGCAACGCGACTCACAATTCAGATAGCTCTTACACAATATGAGTTTAGACTCCTCCCTTTTCGCTCGCCACTACTAAGGGAATAAACTCTTGTTCTTTTTTCCTGCGGATACTGAGAGGTTTCACTTCTCCGCGTGCCCACCTATACAGCTATGTATTTACTGTAAGGCGACTGGGTTTAAATCCAGCCAGGTTACCCCATTCGGAAATCCCCGGATCATAGCTCGTTTGACAGCTACCCGAGGCTTATCGCAGCCTACTACGTCCTTCATCGGTCTTCTACGCCAAGGCATTCACCGTATGCTCTTATTTTGCTTTATATTGAAATTACTTTCCTATTCAGTTTTAAATGTGCAACTACAGATTCTGTAAATATTTATTACAAATTGGACCTACCTATACAGTAATAAATATGTACTACAAAACCTGGTTCATTTTTCAAGAATTAAAGATTTAGTCTTCGTTTCCTGATATCTAATATGGACCTGAAGGGAGTCGAACCCTTGACCTCTTCATTGCAAATGAAGCGTTCTGACCAGCTGAACTACAGGCCCTCATAATCGATTATGGTGGGCGCACCAAGGATCGAACTTGGGACCTCAGTCTTATCAGGACTGTGCTCTAACCAGCTGAGCTATACGCCCATCGATTCGCTCTCTAATATAAAAAGAACTAGCTCTTGAAAGCTAAAAAGTGATAGGAAGATCTAGGTTACTCCTTTGAAAGGAGGTAATTCAGCCGCAGATTCCCCTACGGCTACCTTGTTACGACTTAACCCCAGTTATAAGCCTTACCTTCGTCATTCCATTCCTAAAGAACAGAACACCTTCGGGTACGACCTACTTCCATGGCTTGACGGGCGGTGTGTGCAAGACCCGAGAACGTATTCACCGTGACATGGCTGATTCACGATTACTAGCAAATCCAACTTCACGAGGTCGAGTTTCAGACCTCGATCCGAACTGAGATCGGCTTTTAGGATTAGCTCCGCCTTACGGCTTGGCTGCCTATTGTACCGACCATTGTAGCGCGTGTGTCGCCCAGGACATAAGGGCTATGCGGACCAGACGTCATCCCCACCTTCCTCCCCGTTTTACCGAGGCAGTTTCCCAAGACACTTGTAACATGGGATAGGGGTTGCGCTCGTTTCGGGACTTAACCCAACATCTCACGACACGAGCTGACGACGGCCATGCAGCACCTGTATACCACCCTCGAAGGACTCCCTTGTTTCCAAGGGGATGCAGGTATATTTCAAACCCTGGTAAGGTTCTTCGATTGCCATCGAATTAAACCACGCGCTCCTCTGCTTGTGCGGGTCCCCGCCAATTCATTTGAGTTTTAGCCTTGCGGCCGTACTTCCCAGGCGGGACGCTTAACGCGTTAGCTGCGGCACTCAATACTTC
>Ga0180007_10002415_pt1 | contig 22414 bp, 13 predicted proteins | sample MM_PC_MetaG_FD_121122 | JGI IMG/M metagenome (GOLD analysis project Ga0180007, IMG submission 121122) | Groundwater microbial communities from the Aspo Hard Rock Laboratory (HRL) deep subsurface site, Sweden - MM_PC_MetaG | ecosystem: Environmental > Aquatic > Deep subsurface > Groundwater... | reverse complement strand
TGGAATCTGGCAAATCCGCGCGCTGTTTTCCCCAATGGCGGCAAGATAGTGGTTGACGGGCTTATAAACGCCTCCAGTATTGCTGCAAAAATAGATATCAGCAATGTAAATCTGTCGCATTTTGATATTTCGCCAGAGATTGCGTCGGGTTGTGCCTCGTTGCAGGCCGAAGTGAAAGGCCCGCTGCTGGCTCCGATAATACATGGTCAGCTCTGGGGGCAGAAGGTTGATTTAATGCAGATTTCCTGCAAGACTGTCAGAGCACAGCTGCTATACGAAGATCACTTGCTGAATCTGGCGCCCCTTGTAATCAGTCTCGAAAATGATGCCTCAGTTGACGGTTATCTGTCGTTGAACCTGGTTAATGGCAAACTGAATCGGTTTAAGCTCAATTTTCAGAAATTTGAATCAGGTCGGCTGCGGGCATTGTTGCCAGACAGCATGGCCAATGCCGATCTAAGCGGCATTATTGCCGGCAGTGTGGCCTTTGATGGCACCAGAGAGCAGAATTACTGGGATTTCCTTGTCGATGGGCGCAAAGTGAATATCGACGGTAACGATATTGACAGCATTTATTGTGAAGGCAGTGTTTTTGGAGAACAGAGCGAGATCCGCAGTCTTTTTGTGCGAGCTTTTGGCGGCACGCTGACGGTTTCTGGTCAGATAACAGATAAAGAGCGCTTTTCCGGCGAGGTGGAGGCTGACTCACTCAAGTTTGCGAATATTCCAGCTATGCGCGCATTTTTGCCAGACTTAAAAGGTGAACTAAGCTTTCAGGGCGATGTTGAGTGGTCTGCCGACAAAAAGGTTGGTATTTTTACGCTTTTTGCGCATGACCTTAAGACTTTGGGACGTGATCTCGGCAATTTTGGTGGTGAAGTCGCTATTGACGATTTTGGCTTGCGTGTGAACAGCGGTGAGTTTGATAAACTTGGCATCAAAATTGACGGCAAAATTGACTGGGCTGGGATGCGTCCATATACGGCAGAGCTGTTGCTCGATAACGTAGATTTTTCTTTTATTCCGGAATCGCATGGCATCAAGACTTTTGATTATGGCGGCCTGCTGGTTTCCGGCGCGTGCAGCGTGCAGGGTGATCTGCAGACTGGCATGCCTGATGTGATCAACATGCAATTGGAGTCTGTACGCATTCAGAAAGAAAACGATGTTATTGTTACAAATCGCCCGTTGCAGATTATTTATCAGAATGGTGGCGTCGAAATACGCTCACTGGAGCTGAAATATCGTCTTGGTATTCTGGGTGTCGAGGGCGTTGTTGTGCCAGGCAAGTCCCTGGCTCTGATGGTTAACGGTAAAGATTTTTCTATGAAGGCGCTTGGGCGACTGTTTGACCTGCCGAAATGGAACTACGAAGGCAGTCTATCGTTGAGCGCCAGGTTGTTTGGTGATTTAAATGATCTGAAACTTAAAGCAGATGCCAGAATAGATGATTTCATCATTGCCGGTCGCAAAATTAATGAGGTAAGAGCCAGGGTAGAAGGTGACAAGTCAAGGATCGTTTTCGAAGAAGCCAGAATCACGTTGCCGGCCAGCTCGTTTAATCTGAAAGGCAATATTGATCTGGCTGAAGGTTATCGGCCAATAAACATGAACATGCATCTGTCTGTGCCGCAGGGCCCGTTGACCGATCTGCCCGAATATCTGCCTGAAGTTTTTCGCGAGGCAAGCGGCACGATCAGGGCTGACCTGAATCTGACCGGCAAACCTTCCAATCCCCTGATAACTGGAGAGCTTCACTTGAAAGCCGATTCTCTGGCATTCAGCAATATGCGCAAACCACTTACCAAAGTTGATTTTGCCATGTCTACCAAAGATATGCTGATAAACATAGATTCTCTTGAAGCTAATCTTGGTCGAGGCAAGCTTTCAGGCCGGGGTCAGGTGGATTTTCGCGACAGCCTGGGTTCAATTACCGCCAGTATAAGTGGTGAAAAGCTGGATCTTTCGTTTATGAATCTTGAAGTAAACGGTGCCAGCGCCAGCATAGACATATCCGGCGATCTTTATAACCCTGTTGTGAAGGGTGCAGTATTGGTGCCACGGGGCAAGTTTAATCTGACTACTGATCTTTTAAGTCGCCGCCGGAAACTTGATCTGTTCTTCGATACTCTGGCATACCACTTTGACATAGAGGTGCCACGTAATTTCTGGGTAAAAAGCGCATTTTTGAATGCCGAGATGCGTGGTAAATTCTCAATATCCGGCGACATTGATGATATGAAAATAGACGGTGGAATCAGCTGTGTTCAGGGCAACCTCTTTTTTCAGCAGCGCCGCTTCAGAATTGACACTGGCGAAATCAAGTTTGGTGGTGTCGAAAACAGCTTTGACCCACATATTTTTGTTAAATCTGAAGGGCAAATACAGAGCACTAAAATCTTTCTGACGCTTCAGGGGCGTGTCTCATCATTTACTCCGCGTATTTACTCGAGCCCGCCAATGGCGGAAAGTGACCTGTTGGCGATGCTGGCGCTTGGTCGCGATATGTCTTCTGTCTTGCAGTCCGATACCAGAGAGCTTTTTGAGACAGAGATTCTTGATGGATTGAAAAATACTTACATTTCTGCGCTGATTGGGAATACCATATCTACAGCGCTCAATCTCGATGAACTGTTTTTGAGTTCCCTTTTCGACCGCTCCTCTGGTAAAACAAAATCATTTATCAGAGTTGGCAAATACATTGGGCGTAACATATTTATGGCGTACGAAGGCACGATGGATGAGTCAGATGAGGAGACCTATATTTTTGAGTATCATCTGCCTAAGGGTTTTGTAGTAAATCTCGAGTTTAAAGAGCCGGTGCAGGAGCAGCGCATCAACGTGCGCTATGACTGGAACTTCTGGTAAGAACAGGAATGCGCTTTAATGCTGTTGACAAGACTTGAATCGCTGTTGAACGTAAGAGCCGGAGAATGGAAGGAAACTGGCTTCTTCTGGCTATTTACATTCTTGTGCTGGTTCTCGCTTGGATTGGGTGATTCAATCTCCGACACTCTCTTCATCAAAAGAGTTGGCGTCGAAAATCTGCCACTTATGTTTATTCTCTGCTCATTAGCTGCTATTCCGGTAAGTTTGCTGCTGGCCGTATTGCAGGGCCGAGTGGGAAAACGCCAACTGACTGCTGCAGCCGGCCTGCTTTCAGCCCTGGCCATACTGGGCGCTGTTCGCTATCTTGGTGCTGATGACGATAAGTCTTCGGTTGTCGGCTGTTACGTTTTGTATTTTATCACGAATCTGCTGATGTTCGTGATGCCGGTGGTTTTGTCTGTAGTAATTGGCACTCAGTTTAATTCTCTTAAGGCAAAGCGCCTGGTGCCAATTATTTTTACTGGTGTTATCGCTGGAAGAGTGGCTGCCGGTGGCACTTTGAGCTATCTGGCTTTGCGCTACCCGGTGCCATCGATTCTCTGGTTCTGGTTGGCCTTGCACTCATTCGCGTTTATCTTTTTCTTTCTGGGCAGCACCACACTCGTTAAACCACAGATTCAAAACTGCTTTCAGCGACCTGGTGAACAGAAGAAGATGAAATTTTTTGATCGGCTGCGAAACTTTTTGCGCACTCTTACAGAATCAAAGTTGGTTCTGTTTCTGGTTCTTTCAGCAGTGTTCGCCAATTTTTCGTTTTATTTTGCCGAGTTTCAAGGCGCATCGATATTGAATGCGCAGTTTGCCAGCGAAAATGATCTGGCACTGTTTTATGGCTGGTTCACAATTTGTGCAAGCCTCCTGGCTTTCCTGTTTCAGGCATTTATTACCGGCAACATGATCCACCGTCTGGGTATCAGCAATACGAATATTGTTTACCCGGCCCTGGCTTTTTCAGCTTTTGCTGGTACCGCAGCGTCTTTTTCACTATGGCCATGCGTCTGGCTTAAGTTCGTGCAGATGGGGCTTTTGACTGCACTTTTTCAGCCGGTCAGCAATCTTTTTTACAATGCCCTGCCACCTCGCGAAAAAGCTCGCATCATAACGGTCAGCGAAGGTGTTATACAACCTCTTGGAACAGTTGTTACCGGTGTTTTGCTCTATTATGCCGGCACCAGCACAGATTTGATCAGGTTTTTTCCGCTTGTTGCCGCTGCCGTCTGGTGTTCTATTGCTATTTTTATGAGACGACCATACCGCGAGAGTTTGCTTAAGCTCTTGCGTAGTTCAAGCCTTGATTTTTTCAATAAGGGTGAGCTGCAGAAGCTTAATCTTGATCGTAATACCTTCAATCTGCTGCTTGGCCACCTCGATGCAGCGGACGAGGAAACTTCGGTTCTTATTGTGCAGCTTATCGTCAGCAACTGTGACCGAGGTTGTCGAGAACAGATGATGCGCAAGATAAGCAGTTTCAACGATGATAGAAAAGTCGAGTTGCTCAGTCAGGTCAGCCTGCCAGTCGACCATTTTACCGCTGAGCTTCTATTTAACTGTCTTGACAGCAATAACACAGAGTTACAGTATCAGGCGCTCAAGGCAATAAGCATTTTCCCATCTTCTCCGCGTTTGCGACAGCGGGTTACAAACTTTATCGCGAGCGATATAGAGCGGCTCAGGTGTGTCGCAGCCGCGATTCTCGTTCGTATCGGCGATCTTGATCAGATGATGCGGTCGCTGGAAATCATACAGGGTTATATCTCTTCCGGCGAAAACACCAGTCTGCTTAAGGGTATCGAGATCATTGGTTATACTGGCGACGAGCGTTTCTGGGTTAATCTTCGCCCATTTTTCTCATCAGGCGACGTTAGAATCAGGCTGGCATCGGTTCAGGCGCTAGAAAAAATTCTCGCTGGTGCTGAGTCCGATGAACATTATGACATCATTGGCAGACTGATAAAAGATGATCTGCGGGAGATCAGATTTCTGACCCTGAAAATGCTGGCGCGCCTGACCGAACCTAAGTGGTTTTATCACGTGATTGAAGGGCTCTCTGATTCAAGTCCGCGCAACCGTAAATATGCCGAAGAAATCCTTATTTCACACTACGACGATAAATTCAGTGATCTGATCATGGTTCTCGAAAGCTCAGAAGCGACTCTGTTCGCCAAGGCGGCAGTGGCCGGCATTCTTGCCGCATCCCAGGATAACAGGGTTAGAGACTATCTGCACCAGTTTGGGAAGAGAGTCATCCAGCAACTTTATGAATATAAGCTCGAAGAATATGTGATTACCCGGGAAACTGCCGCTGAGAGCTCTGTATATATGCGCATGTTGCTGCGTGAACGGGCATGGTCGTTGACCCGGCTGATTGTCTGTCTGATCGCACCAGAACAGAACCGGGAGGCTCATGATTTGTTTAAAAGTCTTTATTCAAGTAACGAAGAACTGGTGAGTAATGCGGTCGAGGTGCTGCAGAATATGGGTGAGCGTCAGCTGGTGTACCACATAATTCCGGTGCTCGAAAATATTTCACTTGAAAATGTCGCAGCATACGGAATGAAGGCCTTTGGTATGCGCGAAAAAGATCTGCGCATAATCCTGGGAAAGTATCTTAATTCTTCAGATAACGAGCTCAAAGAAGCTGCTATACATACTGTGTGTATGTCAGAAATTCGCGACCTTATTCCAGTGCTTAAAAAAATTGAATCAGATCCGACTCTTTCCGATTCGGTTCTGTCGACCTGTAAGTGGGCCACTGAAAGCCTCAAATCCCGGGGCATTACCATGCAATATCAATGAGTAGGCAATTATGATAATTATTGAACGAATTCTTTTCCTCAAGCGCATATCGATTTTTTCGAGTCTATCAAGCTATGAACTGCGTAAAATCGCCGAAGTCGTCAGCGAAGAAGAGGCCGAATCAGGCGAGATTCTTTTTTGGGAGGGCGATTTTGGCGACTGCATGTATCTGGTCGTCGATGGCAAGATCTCGATATTTACAGGTAAACAGCCAGCTATAAAAGTGCTGGCCAGCTTCGAGAAGGGTGCATTTTTCGGGGAAATGGGTCTGTATGATGATAAGCCGCGCGCAGCCGCAGCGATGTCTGATGTACATTCGCGCCTGCTTGTTCTGCGCAAAGGAGAATTTTGTGATCTGATCAGCGAGTTTCCGATGGTTGCGTTAGGAATTATGAAAGAGCTCAATAACCGAATCAGGGCTACCAATAACAAATTGAACCTGATCGAGCGCAATCTTGTTGATAATTCAAGCCGGCTTTATTCTCGCGAATACTTTCTTGACTGTATGAAAAACCTTATCAATCGCGCCAAAAATGAGAAAACACTGGTTGGGTTTCTCATGATCAGACTTAAAAAGCTGCATCTGAAAGATGATGCTGCAGCGACTGAAACAGTTGATAAATCCCGAACAGAGCTGATTCGCGAACTTGGCGCGTGCCTGACTGTCTTTTTGCGAGATACTGATATGTTGTGCCGTTTTGACGATAACAGCATTCTCGTCATGATTCCTGAATTTAATTCAAGAGGCACGCTCAAATTTCAGGCCCGTGTCACTGATGATATTAATCAGGTTCTCGTTGATTTTGAATCCGCCAGAAAGCTCTATTCTGATGTTGAATTCAAAACACTCACATTTCCTGACGATGCAGATTCAACTGAAGCCATCATCAAAAATCTTGAGTCAGTCTGAAAATCAAGCCAAGTCATCTGTCCTCGCGGGTTTCGCAGGTGACTTGAATTTATTGCGTGGTGCGACTATAATTCGTGCCTGCAAATATTTAAGCGGAGTAGAATTTGCCGAAGACTTTATTACTTGAAGCAGGCTTCTTATGTCTGCCTGACAACCTGTTTGCGACTAACCTGCCAGACCTGCGTGAGCCGGTCGGTCAGGCATTGCGCCACGAAAAACTTGAGTTTTCGCGATTGCGTTGTTGGGTGTCGCAACACAGAATCGGTATATTGATCGAAGGGCTTACAGATGCGCAGGTTGACTCGGTAAAAGAAGTTCGTGGACCCAAAGCCAGCGGCTCGTTTGACAATAACAATGTGCCATCTATGGCCGTTCATGGGTTTGCAGCTGCGCAGGGAGTTCAATATAAAGATTTGATAACCCGGGAAGTAGATGGCGAAAAATATCTTTTTGCAATCCGTTCGGTTGCGGGAAAGCCAATCGAAAAGAGCGTTGCCAGAATTAAAGATGCGGTGTTTGGTTCGATAAATTTCTCCTTGCCTGCCTGGAGCAATTCAAGCCTGTTTCCGCAACCGCCGATTTATTTTACCGCCATGATTGATGATAAGGTCTGTGAAATCGAGCTCGATGGCCTGAAGGCTAAAAATCTTACCGCCAGCCATGATGGGCTGACCATCAAGTATCATGTGCTTTCAGGGGCCCAGTTCTATCCACAAGTTCTTCAACAATTGGGTGTCATCTGTGATACTACAGAACGGCGAAAAGTTCTTGAGACCAGAATCAGATCTATTCTGCCAGAAGGCTGTCTGTTGCGCTCAGAAGGCGCTAGAATAAGCCATCTATGTTACTACAAGGAGTCTTTGCAGCCCTTGATGCTGAAATTCAAGCCTGAATACCTCGAAATGCCAGAAGCGGTTCTACACCGCTACATGATCAAACATTTTTCGTTGCTGGCGTGTGAAAACAATCGGGGCAGGATGATGCCTGCAGCCGTCGCAATTTCTGAAAAAAGTCGACCGCAGAGTCAGGAAGCTGTAATGCGTGCTGCTGAACTTGATGATCACTTTGCCAGGCTGATGCAGCTGTGGCGCAGCGATCTTGAGACCTTGCCCGGGCGACTGGCGCAGTTGGCGGGAAAATTCGAGAAAGATAAGGCTCTAACGCCAGAACCTGGTAATTTGCTTGCACGCTGTGCCATCTGGCTCATCCCACGTCTTGCCCTTGAGTCATCAGTTGTCGATATTAACTTGCTGATTTCCCTGGTTGCCGAAGGCGAGCGTACCAGAATTGCAGCTCTACTGCCATCTACCGGTTTTGCCGTAGTGGTGAACTGCATAGGCGAGATACCTGTTTTTAAAAAGTTGGTTCCAGTTCTGCAGGAAATTTGTGATTTCTTTTCCGGTCGTCTCCCTGCACCAGGAAATGTCGCCGGTCAGGTTCTTTGTCTTGCATTGTTAATGCGCAATCATGTCATGTCAGACAGCGGCGAGCTGATTGAGCCATCAAGAATAATAGCGCTGTTGCGCGCGGTCAGCTTTCGACTCGATATTTTTCAGGCGTTTTCTGATATTTTCCCTGAGCACAACCTGGTGCGGCGCGCATGGCTGCAGACAGTTGTCGCAGAAACTTTCAAGGAATCCCAGCCCAAGTTGACCGGTGACAGCTTTCTCTCTTCTTATGAGTTCGATCCAGCTTCGTTTTATGAGGCGCTCAGATCCTGGAAAGATCTGACAGCTGCTGATGTTGAGTCCATTTCTGCACTGTTTCAACGTTTGCGCAGCAAAGTCGAAGGTGGCTTGGCCTGTGTTGAAGAGATTTCTGACTGTCAGATCGAAAAAGAGATCGTTGTTCCCCTTGCCAGGCTCGAAAAGTTGCCAGGCGTCAACTATCAGGAAATTTTTGGCTTCTTTAGTAAGGAAAAGGTAAATATCGAGGCATGTTTAATGAATCTGCCACCGGTTCTTGACGACACCAACCCGGAACACGCGTCGCGAATCAATCTTTTGCAGCGGCTTTTGCGCCAGCTTGGCCGGCTGCCGTTCATAGTAAAGGAAAAAGTAAGCGGTAAAAAATGAAAATGTTTAACTTTCTGTTTGGTAAATTCCAATTTTGCAGTAGAATCGTTTCAACCACAGTTGGGGGAATATAGGAATGGCAATAGAAGATCGCAGCATTAATTCAGATAACTTTGATGACAACGAAAATCCTGGTATACCAGAAATATACCCCTTGCTGCCGCTCAGGGATGTCGTTGTATTTCCCTACATGGTAGTGCCACTTTTTGTTGGACGGAAAAAATCTATCAGAGCCATCGAAGAGGCTATGCTGAAGAATCGTCGCATTATCCTGTGCTCACAGAAACAGGCCAAAACCGATGATCCAGAAGCTGAAGAACTCTATGAAACCGGTACAGTTGCTGAAATACTACAGCTTCTCAAGTTGCCCGACGGGATTCTTAAGATCCTGGTAGAGGGTACTACCAGAGTCAAGATCAACCGTTTTACCAAACTCGACGAATTTTTCGAGGTCGAAGGCGTAAGAATATTGACTGAAGACAAGAAGACTATCGAACAACAGGCGCTGATGCGCAATGTAATCAGTTTGTTTGAGCAGTATGTAAAGCTTAACAAAAAGATTCCTCTTGAAGTGATCATGGTTGCCAACAATGTTGAAGAACCAGGCCGACTGGCTGATATCATCACGGCACACCTTAATCTCAAGGTCGAAGAAAAACAGGAAATTCTCGAAGCCTTCGTGCCTCGTGAAAGACTCGAAAAAATAGCCAGCATTCTCAATCGCGAGCTTGAGATAATGATGGTTGAAAAGAAAATTCGCGGTCAGGTGCGCAAGCAGATGGAGCAGATTCAGAAGGAATACTATCTGCGTGAACAGATGAAGGCCATACAGAAAGAGCTTGGCGACACAGATGAGCGCACTGAAGAAATCGAAGAGCTCAAAGAAGCCGTGGCCAAAGCGCGTATGCCTGATGATGCACGCGAAAAGGCAGAAAAAGAACTTTCTAAACTCAGCAAAATGCCGCCGGGCTCTGCTGAAGCAACAGTTTCCCGTAATTACATTGACTGGCTTGTTGCTCTTCCATGGAAAAAACAGACCAGAGACCGCATCGACATCGAAAAGAGTCAGGAAATACTTGACGAAGATCATTTTGGTCTCGACAAGGTGAAAGAAAGAATTCTTGAATATCTTGCCGTGTGTCGGCTTAAAAAGTCGATAAAAGGCCCGATCATGTGTCTGATAGGCCCCCCAGGGGTTGGTAAGACATCTCTCGGCAAGTCGATTGCCAGATCCCTTAACCGCAAATTCGCGCGTATATCATTGGGTGGAATGCGAGATGAAGCCGAAATAAGAGGCCATCGCCGTACATATATCGGCGCGATGCCGGGGCGCATCATTCAGGCAGTGCGAGATACCGGTTCTTGCAACCCGGTTATCCTGTTGGACGAAATCGACAAAATGGGCATGGATTTCAGGGGCGACCCGAGCTCAGCACTTCTGGAGGCTCTTGACCCCGAACAGAATTACGCTTTCTCTGATCACTACATCTCGACACCATTCGACCTGTCGAAAGTTTTATTTCTGACCACTGCCAACGTGCCACATACTATTCCCGGCCCGTTGCGTGACCGCTTAGAAGTTGTTTATATCCCTGGTTACACCGAAGAAGAGAAGGTTGAAATCGCAAAAAAATACCTTATTCCTAAGCAGCAGGATGCCAACGGTATTGTTAAAAAAGGCATCAAAATTGAAGAGTCGGCTGTTGTTGAAGTTATCAGAAAATATACTCGTGAAGCTGGAGTGCGTAGTCTTGAGCGCGAACTCGCCGCGATCTGTCGCAAAATTGCCCGCGATCTGGTGTTTGGCAAGCTTAAAGTCGACCCCGACAAAAAAAATGCCGTGTTGTTGGAGCTTACAGATGCTTCTGTCGAGCAGTATCTGGGCATTCCCAAATTTCATAACACCAAGCGTGAAGACAAAGACGATATCGGCCTGGTCAACGGTCTGGCCTGGACAGAAGTTGGTGGTACGACCCTGCCGATAGAAGTCGTAGTTATGCCTGGCCGGGGAAAGATCATTCTTACAGGCTCTCTTGGTGAAGTAATGAAGGAATCAGCACACGCCTCCCTTTCTTATCTGCGCAGCCACGCTGATGAGATCAAAATGCGCCCGATCGACTATGATTCGCTTGATCTACATATCCACTTCCCAGAAGGCGCAGTTCCCAAAGACGGTCCTTCCGCCGGTATTGCTATTGCAACAGCAATCTATTCGGCTCTAAATGAAGTTCCGGTACGTAGTGACTTTGCCATGACTGGCGAAATTACTCTTCACGGCAAGGTTTTGCCAGTAGGTGGTATCAAAGAAAAGCTGCTGGCCGCACATCGCCAGGGCATCACCAATATCATCCTCTCAAACGATAACGAAAAAGAGCTCGAAGAAGTGCCCCCGCAGATTCGCAAAAATCTTACCATCTACAAAATTGCTTTTGCTGCCGAGGTGCTTGGTCTGGCGCTACGCGGTAAACCTAAACAAACACCACTGGTTTTTAGTCGCCGAGCCCTTGGCACTGACGCCAAACGAAAAAAAACCACAAAAAAGCGCGGAGAATAGCATGACAATTAAAATTACTTCGGCGACATTCAGCGCCTGCGTAGTCGGAAAAGACGGTTTGCCCGACGATCAGCTGCCGGTGATCGCACTCGTTGGTCGCAGTAATGTCGGCAAGTCCTCGCTGATAAACTGCATAACCGGGCGCAAAGAGCTTGCTCGCACCAGTTCTACGCCTGGCAAAACCCTGACCATAAACTTTTACTGTATTAACGAAGAGTTCTATATAGTTGATTTGCCGGGTTATGGCTATGCCAAGGCTTCCAAGATCACCCGGCAGAGAATTCAGACAATGATGAACGAGTTTTTTGCCGAAAGCAAAAGCCTCAAAGCCGTTGTTCAGATCCTTGATATCAGGCACAAGCCTTCGCCTCTTGATACGCAGATGCTGGGCTGGATCAAAGACCAAAAAATTAACAGCATTGCGATTCTTACCAAGGCTGACAAACTCAGCCATCAGCAGGTTATTAAAATGCGCGCTGATATCAGTAAAGATCTCAAAATGGGCTATGTCATGGCATTTTCGGCCAAGAGCGCGGCCGGCAAAGAAGAGTTTCTTGACGCAGTAGAAAAAATTATTGCCGGTCTCGAAGTGAAAGGTGCTGAAATCAGGACTAGAAAGCCGCAGTTGCAGTCGCAGCCTCGCGGAGCAGCAGAGAGACCACGCAAGGCTCAGCGACCAAAAGGGCCAAGACCTGCAGGCAGTGAAGCTAATGTTAAAGCGCCTGCAGAAAAAAAATCGCTGGATTTGTCCCCGGACAAAAATAAAACCGCTGACAAACCCTCTCAATCCTCTCAACCTTCTCAGCCCTCTCAGCCCTCTCAGCCCTCTCAGCCCTCTCAGCCCCAGGAACCCCGTTCCGGACAAAATCGCCGCCGTCGCTGGAAAAATAAAAAATCCGCGGGCAGTGATGATAAGAAAAAACAGCCCGAAACATAACTCTTTTTGAGTGGAGGAAATAATGAAATATTTGCGTACTGCTTTGTGTTTTGCTCTGATTGCTGTGGCCGCTTCTGTTTGTGCGGCCCCTTCGTTGACCAGTATTCAAAAAAATATTAATACTGCTGGCAAATTATGGGTAAATGATCCAGGCAAGGCACAGATCATGCTGCGTGAAGCCTTCGCGTCCGCAATTGCCTGGACTAAAGCCGAATATAAGCCATCGGTTAGAGAAGAGGGTTTCTACCAGGCAGTTTCCTGTTTCAGCCCGGAACTGGTCGAAGAGGTTGCTCTGGCAGCCGAAACTTACGCCAAGGTCTTTCCGAATGGCCGCTATCTGAAGAAAGTAAATCTTTACCGCTCTATGGCAGAATATGCCCGGGGCAATTACGAAGCCGTTGCGACAGCTCTAAATGCTGCTACCGCCGCCAAAGGCAAATTCGCTTATCAGGAACAGACGCTAGCTTTGTCTGGGTATCTGGCGACAGGCCACCACCGAAGTGCCGAAAGGTTTGTCGAAGGCCAGCGCCTTCAGAAGCCATCTTATGCTCTCACTAAAGACCTTCGACGCTTTCACTCCGGCAACAGAACGATTGATGGTCTGCTTAACCGTGTAGCTACTGGCAAAATCAGCGGCGAAAAGGCTGTGCAGCTTTTAGATGCAGCTCTGGATACTGCTTATTTCGCGAAAAAAGCGCCAGAAGCGGCACTTACCGCGATTGCCATCAAAGACTCGCTGGCACCATATTACAACCCGGTAAGAACCGAGTGGTGCAGCCTCAGTCGTGTAGTAAAACACGCCGCCTCGCCGCAGATGCGACTTAACAAGTTGTCGGAACTCGTTGGCAGTTATCCCGAAGCCTCAAATCCAGAACTTTATAAGGCTTTGCTTGATTTGCGTTATCTCTACCTTTATGAATTTCGTGATGCAACTGCGGCTGAAGAAATGTTGGTGCAGATGAAATCCTTGAAAGGATTTGAGCAGCTTGCAAAAGTAGAAGCTATTGTTTCGGCATTTAATCAGAAAAGTATCATGACTGTGGCTGGCTATGACTCGCTGCAGGAACTGGCAAGACTTGGTCACCTGTTTCCTTATGACAACGGTCATCTCCCGGTTATAAGCCTCAGCTATATTCAATTTCTGCTCACGATTGGCGATATGGTTCACGGTAAGAACAGCAAGATACCCACTATCAATGCTCAGGGCTGGCAGGATCTACCGGCAGAAATGCTTTACAATGCAGCTGTTGGCGCTAAAGAAAAGGCTTACGAGGGCTACCTGCAGATCAAAAGTCAACTGACTCCGCAAATGAGCAAAATGATCGAAGACCTGCTTTTTCCCCTCTATATGTCGAGTGTAGCGAAAGACAGAATGTTCCTGGCAGGTCTACTGGCAGTGCCAACTTTGCCCGATCTCGGCACCGACCTGCTGGTTGCCGCGATTTCTGGACAACCACGCATGCGCAAGGCCGAGCACGGTTTTGCTGTTCTTGCAGATGTTTACAATAACCATCTTGCCTATGCTGAGGCGCAAGCCGTTTGGAAGCTGCTCTCAGAAAATTATCCCGATTCAATATGGCTTAAGTAATTAAATTGAGTGGCGGCAAGACTTGCCAATATGGCAGGACTTGCCGCCTGCTTTTTTGTGATCTTTGTGCTTCTGGAGGTTTTGTCGTGAAAAAACTGATGGTTACTGCTCTAGTGTTGTTGCTTGTCGCCAATGCCGGTTTTGCTGAGAGATTGTTTGACTATCGAGGCATGTTTCCGGCTGATCGCGATAGCAACGCGAAAATTACCAATTATATTCTACTCAAAAAAGGTGCCCGCATCAGATTTGAGATAGAAGAGCAGGGCCATGGCACAACTGAAAAGATCACAATTACCAAGGTTCAGTTAACTTCAGATACCAGTGTGAGTTTCGAAGAGACATCAGGGATCCAGAATCTTGATCTGCCTGAAACAGGAATTTATGAGATTACGCTTGTTCCTGACGCTAAGGCACAGGGCGAAATCCGTTTTATTTTGAAGGTTAATGATATTTCAGACGAAAAGCCAGCTGCAGATTCAATTCAAGCTGTTTCTCAGAAACCGAGCGAAGTGGCTGTAAAAATTGCTGCTGATACTTCACCGGCAACCTTGACAGCAAGCTCCTCAGATGGCTTGTCTGGCGCTATTGAAAAACAGCCAGATCTGCCAGTTACTGTTGCAACATCAGCTACTGATGTAACTGCTTCGACTCAGCTTACTATTGCAAATGAAACAGCAAGTAGTGCAGTTGCCAGTCATGTTTTTCCAGAAATATCGCAGGTTGCGGTGGCATCTGTTGCTCTCGTTGATGGTTCAGGCCAGGCGTTGCCTGTGTTGCAGGCCCCGGCAGCGGGTTGGTTTATAAATCCATTTGTTGGATTAAAGTTCGTGGCAGATTCGATAAATTTAATGTCTGAGCAGGATCGCCAGAAGCAGATTAAAATTTTTACCTGCTCGATTGACGGTAGCCAGTCTACAGTCAAAGGGAATTTCTTCAGCCCTGAGCCAGATGTTCTTATGTTTCTCCCACAGGCAGTTGTGCCTGGCGCCGTTTATTATGTAGAAATTTTTGACATTTCTGGCACTAAAATTAACTCATCCCGGATTGAGTCTATGCCAGAGCTTGCGGTTGAATTTCTGCCGACAGGTAGCGATCTCACCGTCAGAATCTGGTGGCAGCAGCAGACTAATCTGCTTGCAAACCCGACGGGTCAGATGCTGGCGCTCAACAACTGTGATGTTGTGATAAATGTTGACGGAAAAAGTCTTTTGCAGCTGACCAGTGAGCAGACCCGGCAGCCTGTTGGAACGTTCGCCGGCATAAACTGGCGTGCCCGACCTTATGCCCTTGAACTTGAGCTGCCTTTATCGCTGATTTCAGGCGAATGCAGCGTAGAAATTCTCGCCGCAGTAGATGGGGCAGAGCAGAAGATGTCGGCATACAAGGCAGACTGGCAGAAAGCTTCCGTTCAGGCAGTACCGGACGATTTCAGTAACGTTGTGGCATTTGATGATGAAATTTATAAGAAGCCTTCAGAAGAATTCAGTATAGCTTCATTCAGTATCAGGGCCCAGTTGCCGGATGAGACAAAGTTTGCCGTTGAAAAAAGTTTTTTGATTGTTGATAGCAGTGCCGACAGTAATGTTTCATGGCCTCAAGACGTTGTCTGGGATGAAAATGGCAGCTTGTGGGTACTCGACAGCCAGCTTCGCCGTATTTCTAATTTCAATGACAAAGGGCAAATTCGCACAAGTTTTGGCAACAGGGGCGATTCGCAGGGTGCTTTTGGTCTGCCGGTTGCATTGGCACAGAAAAATTCGACACTTTTTGTTTCTGATACAGCCAGGCACGCCATTCACAAATTCACCACCGATGGCCTTTTTGTCGTTTCGATCTTTTCAGGTTCAGATGCCGGGGTTGCCATCGACCTTCCCGGCGGTATCTGCTTCAGAAAAGAAGAAATGTGGATTGCTGATCGTGGCACTTCCAGAATCTTGTGCTTTAATCAGCAGGGTGGCTTTTTGGGAAGTTTTGGCTCCACGTCCTCAGCGCCAATAGATGCGCCGGTAAGCGTCAGAGCAGATCAAGATTCTCTTTTTATTCTTGAAAAGAATGGTCTGGTAAAAAAATTCAGTCCAATGGGGCAGTTCGATGCTACGTTCCAGAGCGGAAGCAGCGATGGTAGCGGTCTTGAAGTCGATTCATGGGGCGGCGTCTGGGTTTGTGATGCCGGGCAGTTCAGAGTTTTGCGTTTTTCACGAAATGGTGCCACTCTCTGCGAACTCAAGGCTCCGCCAGCTCCTAAACCTTGGTTGCCGACCTCCGTTGCAGTGCGTGCTGACGGCAAAATAGCGGTTGCTGACGCCGAAAACAAAATGCTGCACATTTTTACTCCCACTGATTGAGGCTGATCTATGTCGCAAAAACGCGCCAGCTTTTTCCCAGCAACCTTAGTGTTTTTTTTGCTGGCGGCGACATCAATGATTGCTGCACAAACGGCGGTAGTCGATTTTGATATGACTTTTGTCAGAGGTCGGGTTTTTCGGAAAAGCCCTGATACAGAACCATTTGATTCGAAGCCGGGACAATACCGGGTTCCGTTTTCTACCAGTATTATCACTTTTGTCGATGGACAGTGTTTCATGCAAGTTAGTGGATCAGAGCTGCGCCTAAAACAGGAAACAATTTTGTCTCTATCTGCTCTGCATAGTTTTGAGTTGCGGCAGGGTCTGGCTGGATTCAAGGCTGGCTCAGAAAAATTACTGCTCAACACGGCACATCTTAAAGTTGAATTAGTCGATGCTATTGTAGTTGTTAAGACTAACCCGGCTCTTACCAGAGTCTGCGTCGTTAAAGGTCAGGTTACTGTTGCGCAGGGTAAATCGATAGCTGTTGTCAAGGCGGGCGAAGAAATTGCCGCAGCTCCGCAGCGTTTTTCGCAGGTTTATAAACAGTCCGATGAGCTTCGCTTTACCTGGTATTGGGTAAGCGCCGACAAAGAGCCGGCCTTGCAGGCAGAGCTCAATTAAAACCGTCAGCTTTGTAGAGATATCTGGCAGTAGCTACCACCTGGCCGCCCTCGCTGATATCTGCAACTACCATGATTCGAAACTCATCGTAGTTGCCTGAAAGGTATTCTGATAAATCGCCCCCTGGCACCGGAGTCGATTCAACATACAGATTATCAGCAGAAATGGCAGAATAAACCCTGAGATAATAAGAGGCAGTACCTGAATTTACTAATACCGAGTTGACGGTAACTGTACGATTAAAAGAATTCAGGGCAGGGGCAGCAGGAGCTGTCTGAAACCTGGGTAACGCAGCTCCCCAGTTCAGATCTCTGGAAACAGAAAAGGTCTCAGTGTTAACAGAATAGTAAAGCGTGTATTTCCCAGGGGTGAGAGGCTTCGTCGCAGCTGAAAGCGTTACTTCTTGTGCGTTGGCGGCAGATACATAAGAAAGATTGGCGACTCTGTTGCCGTTGAGATCTTCGACCCACGCGGTTATTCCGCTGCCGCCGCCCTTTACCGAGGCAAAAAGAATGTTCTGTTCGCCAGAATCTTCGTTGGTAAGGGTGCCGGCACAAAGAGTTGCCACCAGCGTTGCCGGGTCAGTATTTCCTCCGCCACCACCACCGCATCCGACCATGAGCGATGTTAAAAAAACGCCCGCCACCATTAGAAACATTGAAAAAAGAGACAGATTTTTCATGTAAAGCTCCATTTGCAGGCGTTGATATTGAATCACAGCATGATATATAGTGCACGAGATATTATCATCTGTAGCAGCAAGCGTCAAATCGATCGTAAATATTCAGCTTGAGCAGATATCTTAATACAGGCAATTGCCCCCGGCATCATAAATTACAAATGCCGGCATGTTTCTAACTATGATGCGGTGAACCGCTTCCATGCCAAATTCAGCGAAGTCAAGAACCTCGGAAGAAACAATATTCTCACTTGCAATCAGAGCCGCTGCGCCTCCAATTGTGCCAAGATAGAAACCTCCGTATTCGGCACAGGCCTTAACCACAGCTTCAGTGCGGTTGCCTTTGGCAAGTGTAACGAGTGAAGCCCCACGACTCATGAAAAAATCGATGTATTCATCCATCCGCTGTGCTGTTGTCGGTCCGAAACTGCCAATCGTGTATCCCGGTGGAGTTCGGGCCGGGCCGGCGTAGTAAACCGGATGGTTCTTAAAATAATCAGGCAGTGGCTGTCCGGCGTTAACCATCTCAAACAAACGAGCGTGCGCCATATCACGGGCTACAACCATTGTGCCGTTGAGCATAACCAGAGAACCGGCAGGTTGATTGGCGAGCTGCTTAAGAATCTCCGGCATCGGCCGGTCAAGGTCAATCGCCGCTGCCTGCAGCGCTTCAGTCTTGCACTTTTCGAGCAGCCGGCTCGGATTATGGTCGAGAACCTCAAGGAAAGCGCCATCTGCCGTTATCTTGCCAAGCATATTTCGATGGGCACTGCATGAAACACCGACCGAAACAGGGCAGGAACCGGCATGTCGTACCATTCGTATAACGCGTGCGTCAAGCACGAGATGCGAGCCGCCAAATTGGGCACCCCAGCCGGTTTCGGCAGCTATTTCGCGAGCGCGGGTTTCCCATTCACGGTCGCGATACGGGCTGCCACTGCCATCAGCCTGCATCGGCAGGTCATCATACCAGCCGGTTGAAGCAAGCTTCATTGTTTTAAGATTGGCTTCGGGAGAGGTGCCACCGACAACTACGACCAGCGTATATGGCGGACAGGCTGCCACGCCGAGCGCGCCGATCTTATCCTTCAGGAAAGCGGAAAACGCTTTTTCATTGAGCAGCGCGCGGCTGCCCTGAAACAACAGGGTTTTATTGGCCGACCCGCCGCCTTTGGCCATGAACATGAAGCGATACTCTTCTCCGGGACAAAAGGCAATATCAATCTGCGCCGGCAGGTTGTTGCCGGTGTTTTTTTCTTCAAACATGCTCAGCGGTGCAACTTGTGAATAGCGCAGATAATTTTCTGACCACGCCTTCTCAACGCCTAGGCTCAGCATCTTTTCGTCGTCGCCGCCGGTAAGCACACGCTCGCCACGCCATGCAAAAATCGTTGCAGTTCCGGTATCCTGGCACAACGGCAGTTTGCCTTCGGCGGCAATTATGGCATTTTTGATAAGCGAAGTGCAGACAAATCGCTCATTTGGAGCAGCGTTCTGGTCGCCAGCTATCGCTGCCAGCTCGTCAAGATGATCGGGCCTGAGGTAATATGACAAATCATGAAAAGCCTCAGCAGCCAGTTGCGAGAGAACTTGTGGTTCCACGCTCAAGAAACATTGATCTTCGAAGCTCTTCCGGATAACGCCTGCGTTGCTGACTTTGCGATACTGTCGTTTGATCATTGTCCTAAATCCCCTTTAAGCCCTCTTCGTCAAAGTAAACCATGTCTTCGATTCCCGAACGATACTTCTTGCCAACTATACCAACCAGCATGTATTCATGCCAGATCGGGTCGAACATGTATTTTTTGAGGAGTCGAAAATCCTCTATCTCACCGGATGCCTTGCAATGCGTTCTGGTGCCGGTACAGTAAATCTCCCACTCCCCGATTCTGATGCGGTCTTTGGCACAGATGCCGATCGGCACGTTGTTGCTAATAACATTACGAATTTTGGCTTCAAGCTCGTCAAGATCTATCTTAGGCTCTTCCGGGAACTTGATAACAAAACCATGCTTAACATCAGAGTGTAGTACCCGGCGGGTGTAACCATAATCAGTCGCGAGAATGTAACTGGTAATGTCTTCGGCAGAATGAGCCATCTTGCGATACTTTGTCGTCTTCTCGACGACGCTCTTGATCGAAGCAGGCGTTGGCCCGAACACAGTCGGTCGCGCAACAATAACCTCTTCGCCAAGACCGAAAATTATCTGGGCATTAAAACCCATTGCCTTGTAAATAAGGTCGAAATGTTCGATTACTACGCGCCGACCGTCTTCCAATGCACGGTTTATCGCTTCAACAATCTCAAACTGCTGTTTAAATGCGAGCTCATACCGAATATCAAGATGAAAGGTATGCGCAGCAAAAAAATCATCAGAGTGAAAATCGTAAATCGGCGTTGGCCGAAGATTGACGCCATCATCGTCGTTGGTAAGCTCCAGCCCTGGGAAAAGGCCCTTGATCAGGGTGGATTTGCCCGCACCTTCTGCGCCGATGATGCCGATCAGAAGATCGCCTGGCGTCAGATAGCGACTGGCCAGCTGACCTGCCAGGACGTAGAGACGCGGCCGCCCGCGCGGCGCGTAATACACCGAATAGAGAAGCGTCTCAAAATGCGACTGATTAGCGTGTAGAAACGACTCGTTAGGCATATCAGAACTCTATTGCCAGAAGCGGCGCGTGCTGCTGGGCACCGTATATGTCGGTTTCGCCCGGCGCCCCTGAAGGCATTGGCCGTTTGATCGTGATTTTAACAGCGTTGGCCGGAGCAAACCATATGATGCTCAGAATGTCACTTTCGTCGATTTTAAGCAGGCCGGCTATCATTTTGACATTTATGATCTGCTGGCTTTTGAACTGCTCAAAGTAATCCCTGGTCTTGAAAATAATATCGAAAGTCAGCTCAAACGGGCCGGCATTCTTTGATCTGATTACCTTGGCTGCTTCGAGAATGTTTCTTTTCATGTCTTTGTTTCCTTTACATCAGGGCTGAAACTTGTTCAACCCGGTAGCGTGGCAACTCCACCCGCGCAGTGACGCCGGTTTGAGCGTCAAAATTTTTGGCCATTCCTGAACGATTCGATACTGGTGAAAAATAGCTTTTCACCAGCCGGATCCATCAGATGGTAAATTGAAAATTCAAAAACCTGGCCCATTTTAATATCCGATGGTGAGAACGGAAAGGCCAGATTGCCGGCTGTAGAAATGCGCCCTTCATAGCCGTAGTGCAACAGAGTCGAACGTGCTACGCTGCATAGTGTGTCAGCCTGCTCCTGGGTAGGGCAGAGAGCTTCAATAACAATGCAGAGTTCGTGCGAGCTTGTCTGAAGTAATGGTTCAAGTGGCCCCATTACGCCATTTTTGCCATAAACATGGAAAAACAGCTTCTGAGAACCATCGTTATCGCCTGACATTTCATTCAGCTGCTGCTGAACTTCAGCAAGAATAGTGTCGATTCCGGCTATCATTATCGGATCTCGCGTGCCGGCTATACTGATGCTGCGATAGCCAATCGGACGGGCACCTTCAAGTTTTATCCAGTATCGCGGAGTTTTCTCGAAGCGGCTGCCTTTAACTTCTACACGGCCATCGCCTATATCGGTGAACGAGCAATCTTCAAGATTGATTGCGCCGCCCGGACCGGGCAGATGATAAGGGTCTGACTTTTCATAAAGTGTATGAGCGGCCGCTGATTCACAGGTAAACTTGCGTTTCGGATTGAGCGCCTCAAGTATAAAAGAATCCTTTTTGAGAATGCCAAGAGCGCAGTCGGCGCCAGAACCTGGAGTCGAAGCAATGGCGGCACATTCAAGAATTTTGCCCATATGCAGCGCCAGACCTTCGTCATAACCCTTCATAACCGGCAGTGCGGCAAAAACAGCCGGATCATAGCAGCGACCGGTCAAAACTACATTGCAGCCAGCTTCAAGTGCTTCAATAATTGGCTCAATGCCTATCTGAGCAACCACATAGGTTGTTTCGTCGATCAGGTTTTCGGTCAGCTCATGTACACAGGCCAGCGGACTGATGCGACCTTCAGTCAGAGCTTTTTTAACAGCGTCTTTATTGATGTCCGATGGAATCACGCCCATTTTGAAGCTTAGCTTATCTTCTCTGGCGATTTCGTGAATTATCTGGCGGCACCATTGGAGGTGAACCGAAGCCCCGGAGCCACCGGCAGTTCCGATAACAACCGGAATATTATTTGCTACGCCTGCTTTAAGCATGTAACGCAGATCACGCTTGACGAAAGCACGATCAGTAAAAGCTTTGCCGGCGCCAAGATAATAGGGGCCCGGATCAGTCGAACCGGCATCTACCGCAATCAGATGCGGCTGTCGTTCGATGCCGCGTTTAAATGAGCTTTCTGGAAACCCATAACCAAGAATGGCGGTAGGCGATAAAACTCTGAATTCTTCATTGTTTGTCATTACTTCACCCCGTTTTTCAGGCGCAGAATTGCAATTATGCGCTCAAGTTCGTTATTAACAATAGTAAATCCCTCGTCAAAGCCCATGCCGGGCTTGGCCAGCATACGTTCAGCTCTGGCGGCCACCGCCAGATGCACGCAGATGCGCGCGGTAACGTCCGTTTCGTTGCATGTTCCGCCCTGATACGCTTCTACGCCGGTCTTACGACAATAGATCACGCTTTCGACAATATTCTGAATACCACCGAGATCGGGCGTCTTGATCTGAACCATATCGCAGGCTTTAGCATCGCAGAAATCACGGACATCTTCATAGGTATTGCACCATTCGTCGGCTACGATCTTTACCTTTGACCCGATTTTGTGAAGCTTTTGCGTGATGTAACCGAGTTTTTCGATCTGCAGCTGCTTTTCTTCCATGTCGACCGGGCCTTCAATGTAAAGTGGCAGGCCGCCGGCGTGCGCTTCGAGTGAGGCGAGATAGTCAACAACCCTGTCCATATCGTCATTGAAAATCGCCCCGATATTGCCGTAAACGTCGATGTGCAGACTGGGCTGATAGGCTTCGCTGCTGCGCAGTTTTTTAATG
>Ga0180007_10002414_pt1 | contig 22425 bp, 29 predicted proteins | sample MM_PC_MetaG_FD_121122 | JGI IMG/M metagenome (GOLD analysis project Ga0180007, IMG submission 121122) | Groundwater microbial communities from the Aspo Hard Rock Laboratory (HRL) deep subsurface site, Sweden - MM_PC_MetaG | ecosystem: Environmental > Aquatic > Deep subsurface > Groundwater... | reverse complement strand
TCGATCTTGCGGACGCCGGGGAATGTGCTGTCAAACCGCTCCCGCCATTTGAGTAGTTCCGCATCTGGCTGTGGCCCTGCATCATTGAACCACATCCGATCCCCGAGCCGCATGAACCCGTCATGCTCCAGCCACTCGCGCCATTCGGCTGCCGTCTCCTCCCCATCGCCCATGTCCGGCACGAATAGGATGATATCCGTGCTGTCGTGGGCGAGATACGGGCCACGCTCCATGATCTCCGCGGCCGTTGGCTCTTCGGTCATATTCTGGTCCTCCGGATGGTTACGGTGGGCTCGCCGATGGTGCGGAGGTTCAGCAGCTCAGGGTGCGCCACGGCGAAGCCATCGAGTACCTTGGTATTCCAGTTGACGCGGGGTTTGTTCCAAGTGGCCATCCAGCCATCGACTTTGACGGTGCGGCCGAGGTCCAGGACGCCGGTTTTGACGGAGGCCCGGCACTGCTCGATGGCCGCGTCGAGTTCGGCGGTGGCCTGGTCGCGCTGGTACTCGATGTCCTTGATGCGCATGTCGAAGTCGGCGGCCGCGGCGGCCCGCTGTTCTTCGAGCTCCGCCAGTCGCGTCAGTTGTGTGTGTACGTCTGTGGCATGTGTCTGTTGGGTCATTTCTCCCCTCACCAGGTCAGTCCCGGGTCCTCTATGGACCCGTAATGGTCGTCGTCGGCCACGAGGTCCTTGGCCCAGTGGGGCATGACCTCGGTGGCGCGCTCGATGGCCCGATCCGCAGCGTCGAGTTCGTCCAGGTATTCGATGGACTCGACGGGGTGGCAGGTAAGCATGACCGCGGTGACGGAGATGTTCTCGCGTTCCGCGATCTGTCGTGCATATACCAGGGCTTCACGGGTTTCCTTTTGCATGGTACCATCCTTTCGGTGTGAGGGCAGGCACTGGGACCTGCCCGTACTGGACAGGGCGCCCGAAAGGTGGTAGAATCGAGGTTGCACGGTGGGCGCTATGTCCATCGATGGAATCGCTGAGAGCTGTCACTCTCGGCGATTCTCTTTCAGGGGGTCTCCGGTTGTCGTTCGGGTTGCACCTCCTCTCTGTCTATCTGCTCCTCCAGGAGCAGGAATGCGCGCTCGACGACATCGCGCATGGTGATCGGCCCCTCGAGTAGGGTGATCCTCGCGGCCAGCTCTTTGCACTTGCGGTGGGTTTCTGGAGAGACCCAGATCATCTTATTCTGTGCCATACCCCCTCCCTTCTTCTCTACTCTATCCACATAGTAAGTATAGCATATACTATATGATTTGTCAAGCCCCTACGGATTGTGGTGCTATTGACATTCGCCCCAACCTGTGGTAAGATGTAATCATATACGGGGCCTGAACCCACTCCGGGGACAGGCCCTTTCTCTATTCTCGGGCGTGGCGCGATGGGGGCGCGATGGATCGTGACGGGCGTCCAATTGCTCGCAGGAGAACGGCAAGACCGAGAGTCGACGCGGGCTACGGTTGCCTGCAACGACTATCTCCGCATGGGCCCCGGACGCTCGCTCCCCAAGTTGCTGGCCCGATATACCAAGAAGCGCCAAAACACACCCCCCACGCGATCGTTGAATACCCTCAAGGGCTGGTGCGCCCGGTACGCGTGGCAGGCCCGGGCGGACCTCTACGACGCCCAGATCGAACGCAGGAAGACGGAGCGGGCGGAGAGGATCATGCAGAGCGGGCTGGCGCTGGATCACGAACGGGTGCAGAAGCTCAAGCGCCTGGCAAGGGTGGTCGAGGGGCAACTCTACGAACAGGCCGAGGATGGCCGGTACCGCAGCATCTGGCTGCCGGACGTGAAGCAGATCGGCTCCGGCGACAACGCAGAGCGCGTGGATCTTGAGAAGTTCAACGCCGCCATCATCGAGGAGTTCCGCGGTGTGCTGGATGACCTGGCCAAGGAAACCGGTGGGCGCAAGGTGAAGCAGGAGATCACCAGTGTGGTGGAGGTGACTGATATCCGCGATAGACTTGCGAGCCGACTCAATCGCCTCGCTGGACCCAGAGACGAGGGCGACGTTCCTACAGAGTCTGAATGACGACGAGGCGCTGGCGCTGTGGTACGACTGGCGATTCTGGGCCCGGTCGGAGCAACTGCCGCCGGAGGGCGATTGGTTTGCCTGGCTGCTACGCGCAGGGCGCGGGTTCGGCAAGACCGTGGCCGGCGCCGAGTGGGTGGTAGAGAGAGCGCGATCAGGATTCCGACGCATCGCGCTGATTGGACAGACGAAGGGTGATGTCAGGGACACGATGATCGAGGTTGGGGATTCGGCCATTCTGAACATCTCGCCCCCGTGGTTCGTGCCGAAGTACGAGCCGAGCAAGCGGAGGTTGACTTGGCCCAACGGCGCGATCGCCATCTCTTTCAGCGGCGACGAGCCTGGCCAGCTCCGGGGACCCCAGTTCGACTCCGTGTGGATCGATGAGCTGGCCAAGTTCAAATACCCGCAGGAGACGTGGGACCAGATGGAGTTCGGCCTCCGCATCGGGCCGCGGCCGCAGGTCGTGATTACGACCACTCCTCGGCCCATCCCCATCATCAAGAAGCTGATTGCCGACGATGGTGTGGTGGAGTCACGAGGCAGCACGTACGACAATATCGCCAACCTTGCCCCCGCCTTCGTGAAGCGCATCCTCGATCGCTACGAGGGGACCCGGCTCGGCCGGCAGGAGATCAACGCCGAGATTCTGGAGGATAATCCCGACGCACTGTGGCAGCGAGAGAACATCGAACAGGCGCGGGTCCGCGATGTGCCGGACCTGGCGCGCGTGGTCGTGGGCGTAGACCCACCGGGGACCGAGTCGGGCGCCGAGGCGGGAATCGTCGTCGCCGGCATCGATGGTCACGGCGAGGGCTATGTGCTAGACGATCGCTCCCTCCACGCCTCTCCCAGCGAGTGGGCCCAGGCGGCGGTCACGGGCTACAACCTGTGGAAGGCCGGCCGCATCATCGGCGAGGTGAACAACGGCGGCGACATGGTGGAGTTCACCATCCGGACGGTGAAGCCGGACGTGTCTTACAAGGCGGTCCACGCCAGCCGGGGGAAGGCCACCCGAGCCGAGCCGATCGCCGCACTCTACGAGCAGTCGAAGGTCCACCACGTGGGATCCTTCCCCGAGCTGGAGGACCAGATGTGCCAGTGGGTCCCTGGGGACCCCTCGCCCGACAGATTGGATGCCCTCGTTTGGGCACTTACAGAGCTTATGCTGGGTAGCACCGAAAAGGGCGAGCTAGAGGTCGGCACCGTGGATATGTGGTAATGCCAACACTACGAGATTATTTGAGCACGCGCTTCGGGTCTCGCAACACGCTCGACACGGCCGTGGGCGCGCTGCAGGAGACACGCGAGGACCGCATTCTGCGCTACCAACTCAATTGGGCGTATTTCCTGAACCGGATGTACGACGAGGTGGTCCAGGGCGCCACGACCCAGAGCGAGGCGGCGCGGCGGTCGAAGGAGATCCTCTACCACAAGATTAGGCCGTTGTTCAACGTGTGCGGTCAGGCGGCCAGGCTGGACGCGGAAGGGGTTTTCTGTCCTCCCGTGGTGGTCTCGGCCGAGAACAAGCCGATCGAGATCGCGATCGTAGATGTCTGGCAGCGCTCGAACCTGCAGGCGGAACTCTACCGGCTGGTTCTGTGGGGCGCGGTGTACGGCGACGTGTTCCTGCGGCTGGCCAACGAGACGACGGATCCGCAGATCGTGGTGCATCCGCCGACCGAGTTCGACGTCACGATGAACCCGCACGACACGACGAAGATCCAGAGCGCGGAGCTGACTTACAACTTCTTCGACGAGACCAACCGGCTGCGCACGTACCGGATGCTGATCTATCCGGACAAGTACGAGACGTATATGGACGACACGCTGTGGGCGTACGACGATCGAGGCAACTCGTGGGAGAATCGCCTGGGCTTCGTGCCGGTGGTCCACTGCAAGCTGATCGACATCGGCAACAACTACGGCGCGGCCACGTTCTCCGAGGTCCTGCCCCAGATCGACTCGGTCAACGAGATTGCGTCGCAGCTGGCGGAGATCATACGCATTCACTCCGAGCCGCAGTTGATCGCCTATAACGTCAAGAAGGGCTCTCTCACGAAGGGTCACGACGACAAGGCGACGACGACGGTCTGGTACGCGAACCAAATCAGCGGATCAGATGTCGTCCCCCGGATCGAACTCCTGGAGTGGTCCGGGAACCTCGGCGGGATGACAGAGTATATCGACTGGTGCAAGCGCAACGTAGAGGAACAAATACCAGAGTGGCACATCAAGCGGGTGCGGGAGCAAAACGCGCCCAGCGGCTACTCGGTGGAGCTGCAGCTGGCGGAATTGCTGCTGAAGCTGGGCTCGATGCGCAGGCAGGGAGTGGAGGGACTGCGACGGATTAACGGCATGGCCATGGTTGCCTCGGGCAGGGCGAGGGAGATCGAGGACGTGAGCCATGACATCACGGCCGGATCGTTCCTCCCGCGGGATATTCCGAAGGACGCGGATCTGGTCTACCGCGACCTGGGCAACGGGTTGATCGATCGGGTGGAGGCGCTGGTGCGGAGAGGGTATGATCAGGTGGAGGCCAAGGATCTCCTGGCGCGGGTGGATGCGGAGCGCGAGGCGCAGCTGATGGCTGGCGCTGCGTGGCCGGAGGAACAGGATGGCGCGGCTAACGGCTGAGGAGCGATACGAGAGGGCGCTGGCCCAGGCCTGGCGTAAGTTCGGGGCCCAGAGACTACGCCCGCCGGTGGAGTTGCGCTCGTTCCTGGAGCGGGCCAATGACCGGATCGTGGCCGGGCTACTGAGCGCGTCGGACTCGGAGGGCAACCTTCGGACCGAGCAGATGGACGAGATTCGCAGCCTGTTGCAGGAGGCGATGAGTGAGTTCAGGGGCGACTACCAGATGTGGCTGTACGGGTTGATCTACGCCACTGCCGGCGACGCCCTCAACGCGCAGAACGAGGCAATGGGGCAGTACCTCGACATGCCACCCGTGGCCCTCAGCGCGCAGGTGCCGCCCACTATGGCCATCGACGTGACGGAGGCGATCAAGCGGCGGGTGATGGGCGGGTTGAAGCTCAGCGATCGTATCTGGCGGTTGGACTGGGGAACACGGAGTCTGCTGGAGCGTGACATCATCAACGGGATCAGCGAGGGGATGCGGGCCTCGGCACTGGCGCGGCGGGTGACGAAGTATTTGCTCCCAGGTCGGGAGCTGCCCAAGGGTGTGCCGTCGAGCGCGTACTCCAATCAGCCGCGGGACGTGTCGTACAACGCGTACCGCCTGGCCCGTACGGAGATCAACCAGACGTGGCACGAGGTCAGGCGACAGTCGGACACGGACCTGGCCAAGCGGGGGATCACCATTGGAACGCGGTGGGTGCTCTCGCCGAACCACACGGAGCGGATGCTCAGCTCCACGAAGGGTCGCAGGGACCGGGATATCTGCGACGATTGGGCCGCGCGGCGGCCGGGTGATGCGGCACTGAAGGGGCAACCGCAGGCTTCGACGGGGGCGGAGTCCCGGATGCTGAGGCTATTGGAGCACTACGACATGGATCCCAAGGGCGTGTTCCTGCCGGGCAAGGCACCCATCGATCACCCGAATGGGCTGTGTACGACGGCCTCGGTGCTGACGCCGCGTGAGGTGATTATGCAGAGGATGGCGGCATGAGCAGCAAGGGGAGGCGGAAATACCAGTTACGCCCGCAGATGGTCACGCTGGCGAAGGCGCAGAAGCTGGCGGGGAATGTGGCGATCGAGATGATCATCGCCGGGGCCCAGGTGCTGCGGGAGGAGTTCGGCTTCGACGAGGAGCAGGTCAAGCGGTGGATCGACCTGACGGTGGAGAGGGCGAAGAGGAATCGAGGGGAGGGAAAGGCGTAAATGTCGGAAAGTGACGTGTTCGAGATTGGCGGTCTTTGCCGAGAGATAACCATCGAGGTGAAGGCGCCAAAGGCCAGTATTCTGGAAATCCTGAGAGGGCTGACGGGAGATGGGGAGGTCGAGCTGACATCCGATTGGGACGAGGAGCACTACAAAATACCGCCCGAGCAGCTATGTCGCTCTACTATCCCATATTGGCGGGGCCAGATGCAGGTAGCATTTGATAACCTGACACACGGTGCGACGGTTGCGGCCATGAGTAATCTGCGATTGTTGATACGGGACATGGATACCGTTATGGATAACATCGCTGAAAAAAGTGAGGCCGACGAATGATAAAACTCCTGGCCTTCTGCGATGACCCGTCGGTATTCACCGGTTTCGGGCGCGTGACTGACCACGTGCTCAAGCCGCTGGCCGACAGCGGGGAGTACGAGATCATCCTGTGCGCACTCAACTACAGCGGCGACATGCGGGACCCGGATCGCTATCCGTACTGGTACTTCGCGCCGTATCTCTCGGAGCCCGCCAGTCTCTACGGCACGCACCGGATCAACGAGCTGGTCGCGCGCGTGGAGCCGGACGTGGTGTGGCTATTCAACGACCTGCCGATCATCGCCAGCTATTACGACGCGGCGGCGGAGGCGCTCGGGTCTGTGCCGGTGGTCACCTATTCGCCCATCGACGGGGACCCGTTCCCCACCCGCTACCTGGACGGGATCCGCTACGCGGACATCCCCATCGTCTACACGGAGTACGGCAAGCGCGTCATCACGGAGATGGACGAGGCCCTGGGCAAGCGCGTGGAGGTGATCCCTCACGGCCACGACCCGGAGGAGTTCTATCCCTTCGCCGACACGAAGGCGGCGAGCAAGGCGATCTGTGCGGAGAAGATGCGCACCTACGAGCCCTCCCTCTTCATCGTCCTGCGCGTGGACAAGAACCAGGCGCGGAAGCGGTGGGATTCTACCATTCGTGTGTTCTCCCGCTTCGCCGAGGACAAGCCGGACGTGAAGCTGTGGATGCACACGCAGTTCGTGCGCGAGGCGGGATACGATATCCCGGCGCTCTGCGAGATCTACGGTATTGCAGAGAAGGTGCTCAATAGCGGGCTGTCGAAGGACAAGGCGGGCGTGAGCGTCCAGGCGCTGAATGCCATTTACAACGCCTGCGACGTGCATCTCTCGACGACGGCCGGTGGTGGCTGGGAGCTATCCACACACGAGGCCAAGGCGGCGGGGACCCCGACGATCATCACGGATTACGCCGCTATGTCCGAGGTCGGGCGCGAGGGCGGATACCTGATCCCCTGTACGGGCCACTATATTTCGATAGGCAATTCCGTGGGCCGCGGGGAGATCGACGAGGACCTGGCCGTCTCAGCGCTGGACATGCTCTATTACAACCACGAGTTGCGGGAGCAGACGCGGCGCGATGCGCTGAGGTGGGCAAAGGGCGCATCGTGGGGGGCGCAGAGAGTCGCGGAACGATTCGACCAAGCATTCCGCCGGGCCATCGAGGCGCACGGAGCGGGGATCATTCTGGAGGATGAGTATGCGGGTGCGGAGGTGGCGACGTGAAACGCGAATCCCACACTCTCGACGAAGCTATAGCACTCAACGCCGACCACCATCGCCGCATGACGCGCAACGCAAAACGCTTCGTCCAGGACGGGCGGCAGAATGCGATCGACGAGGGTGACGCAGACGGCTACCGGCTCATGCTGCAATCCATCCCGTCGACGCATCGCTGGCCGATCCTCGAGCTGGGAGCGGCGGCCGGGCGGCACTTCCCCTTGCTCCGCCAGTTCTCGGGACAGCACGTCTGGGGTCTCGAGATCTACGAGCCCATGGCCGAGGCGGGGCGGAAGCGGGGACTCGACATCAAGACCGGCTCACTGGAGGCCATACCATTCGGAGAAAACGCTTTCAATTGCATCGTGAGCCGTCACGTCATGGAGCACACGTATGATCTGGACGCGGCGCTGGCCCAGTTCGAGCGGGTACTGCGGCCCGGGGGATTCGTGGCGCAAGCGACACCGCACTACTTCCCAGACCCCGAGCCGGCGCATATCTGCCAGCTGGACATCGCGGACTGGATGCAGACATACGAGGAGGCGGGGTGGATCGTGAATACCGCCTATATCTCCTATTTCAACTGTCAGGAATGCCAGTTGATCGCGCACACGCCGGAGGTTAGGCGATGAGCGAGCGGAAGAGGATTGACGATGCTCTCGTCAGTTGGGAATGGCTAGAATTCAGGGGATCCATTTCCTGTCCGTGTGGCGAGAAGGTGACGATTCGAGACATCGATGGCGTCGTAACGTGCGTGTGTGGCAGGGAATACCGGTGCGAGGTCTTCATCGAGGGATCAGAAACGGGGGCGGTCGAATGAGCCTGGCCATCATCGGAATGGACGGTATGACGTGGGATATCGTCAATCCGAACCTGGCGCACCTTCCGACACTGGCAAGGTTGAAAGAGCGGCACGGCCACGGGACCCTGGTCTGTGACGTGCTGGCCCACAGTGCGCCGGCGTGGACCACTTGTCTCACAGGGCTGAAGCCGGAGCAACACGGGGTGTACGAGTTCTACCGCATGATCCCTGGCAAGGCGAAGGCTCCCCCGCACCAACAGCGGGGCAAGCGGCTCACGCGCGCCGACATTCCGGTGCCATTCATCTGGGAGGAGCTGGAGGCCCAGGGACTCAAGACCGTGGCCCTGACCATCTATTGCACCCTCCCGCCGACGAATTACAACTGCCATTACACGCAGGCGCTCCCGTTCACCCTCAGCTTGACCATGAAGGAGGTCAAGGAGGCGACGGAGCGACAGACGGAAAAGGTGCTGGAACTGCTGGCCGACGGTGTGGATTTCCTGGCCACGGTGTTCATCGGGCCGGACAAGGCGCATCACGTGTGGAAAAAGGACCGGGAGACGATCCAGGTCTACAGGTGGTGTGACGATGCCCTGGCCAAGATCCTGCCGGCCGTGGACGACTGGATGATCGTGAGCGATCATGGCTATCCGTCCCTGCGGGTGACGGGGCAATACGGATCGTCGGTCCCTTCTCACGACCCGAGGGGGATCGTGCTGTGCTCGTGGACGAAGGAGGTGCCGCGGCGGTTGTCTGAGGTGACGCCGTGGATCCGGACGTACTACGAGGGGCTGGGTGAGTCGAAGGTGGCCGAGCGGCTCGAGGCGCTCGGGTATCTGTAGGGGGTGAGATCATGGCTGTGCAACAGAGAGATGTGGTAGAGATCCTGGGGGTCGTGGCGACAGGACAGGCGACGGCGGCCAACAGTATCCCGGTGGTGTTGCCCAGTAATGCGAGAGACGTGAAGGTATCCCTGGACAGCGAGGCGGTGGTTCTCGGGGCGGGCACTGCGGCGGTCGGGAAGCTGGCCGCCAATTCCGGCGTGGACATCGGTGATGTGGATGTGACGTCACTGCCCGGCGCTGTACAGGGGCCTGGCAACCCGACGGTGGACAGCTATGCCTCGGCGGTCGTCAACCTGGCGGCCAGTACAGCGAATCAGGTGCTTGTGGCGGCACCGGGTGCGAACAAGCAAATCTGGGTATACGGTCTGTTCATGATGGCCGACACCGCAGCGGGCACCGTGACATTGCAGGACGAAGACGATACGGCGCTCAGTGGCACGATGGCCGTTAGCGACGAGGGTGGCTGGGTGCTCCCGCTGTCGGGCAACTTCGCCATGCCCTGGATCAAGGTCGCTACGAACAAGGCGCTGGAATGTGACACTGGTACGGCCACCATAGACGGGATCATCACATATGCGATTGTGAGTGTGTAGAATGCCATCTCTACCGACCGTGGGGGCAGGGCCAAGCGCATCGGCGCAATCATACGCCAAAAAGGTACTAGCCACTAATCCCATCCGCTACTGGCCGCTGTGGGATACGGCAGGAGCGGCGGCCACTGAGTTGGTAGTCGGTGACAACGGGACGTATGTCGGGCCGACGCTGGGGGGCGGAGTTGCACCGGATGGGAGCCCATGTCCGCTGTTTGATGGGATCAACGACCTTGTTGATATCTGGAGCGCGGCATTGGCCGCGGCCTTCAATGGAGCGGCTGGCACGGTGGCGATATGGGCGCAGGTGTTCAATGCGGGCACTTGGGCAGACGCAGCCTTCCGGCATTCAATGGCAGTAGCCGCGGATGGCAATAACGAAAGCCGAATGTTGAAGACTAATGCGGCGAATACTCCAGAATACAGATATGTGGCTGCTGGAGTTATTGAGACGGTGAATCAGGCAAGTGCCAGTCTCATTTGGATGCACCATGCTATAACATGGTCTGGGCCATTGTTAGCCAATGAGATGCGAGGATATTATAATGGCGTGCAGGCTGGGCTCACACAAGTCGCGCTAGGTGGTTGGGTTGGCGTCCCAGCCGCTACGTGGTGTAACATCGGGGCGCGGCGAAGTGCTCCGTGGGTTGCGGGTTGGCACGGCTACCTCTCTCACGCCATCATCTACGACCGCGCCCTCGCTCCCGCAGAAGTCCTCTCACTGGCGACGGTGTAACGATGGCGAACAAACACCTGTATCTAGGCATCGAAAACGTCAACTTGAATGCAACACAGCGCAACACACTCATAGCGGCACTCAGGGCACTGGGCGTACACGGCACGCCGCGCAATGAGCATAACAACCACGACCGCATCCGGCTAGACGGCGACGCGGGGATATTCGAGACGCTGTTCGACGAGGACACACTGACCATTGACGCCATGAAGCAGCGGCTGGGCACCATCTTTGGTGTGGACCCGGCGACCATTGACCACTCTGGCGCAACTGGGAACTGGGGCGGACAGTCTACGCCGGTGGTCACATTCTCACGCGGCGGTACGGACTACGTGAGGATGGCGCTGTTTGGTGGTACCGGCGCGACGTGGGAGCAATCACGGCAGGCGGCGCTGGCGTACATTGCGGCGAACCTGAGCGAGTGGGAGTCCGTAGAGGAGTGACTGAGACCGACGACCTCCAGGCGTTCATGATGGTGGTGCGCGATGCCTTGTTGATGATCGTGCGCTGGATCGAGCGGAGGTATAAGCTAAGGGCAGCGAAGTAGTAATCGAATAGGCCGGGTACCAAGGGTATTCAGCCCCATCACCCAGTTGGGCGTCAAGCTCGACCGGGGAGACCGGGGCTTTTTTGTTTCATCCGTTCGGGTCGCACCCGTAAAAACGTAAACGGAGGTAGACATGCCAGAAGGACAGGATCCACAACAGAATAGCACGCAGCAGCCAGGCGGAGGCGGGGAACCGCCCGCGGGGGCGCAAAACACCGGCACGCCTCCCCAGCCACCGCAGGAGCCGCAGCAATCGCAGGGACAGCAGCCCGGGCAACCGCCAGCAGCGGAGCCCGAGCAGACGGTCCCCTACGCTCGCTTCAAAGAGGTCAACGACGCGCTGAAAGAGATTCGCGATTGGAAGGCCGAACAGGAGCGGGTGAAGAGGGAAGCCGAGGAGGCAGAGGCCAAGAAGCGGGGCGAATTCGAGAAGCTGTTGAGCGACGAAAAAGACGCTCACGCCACGACGATGACCGAGCTCCGGAGGATCCAGATCGGCGTCGCGCTCAGGGACTATCTGGCGGCAGACGAGAAGCGTTTGCCCTACCTGGGGCGGGCGAAGTACATTTTGCCCTTCATCGAGGTAGGCGGCGAGGCCGATCAGGACGCGATTGCCCAGGCTGTGAAGGCAGCGGCTGACCAGTGGATCACGGACAATCCGATCGTAAGCGGGACTCCCGGTGCACCGGCGAACCGCCCCACTCGGGGCGCGACGCAGGACATCACCGACGAGGAGCGCCGGAAACAATCTTATCGAACCAGAATGTAGGAGGTAAATCATGGCTGATCTTACTGCACCGACGGCCACCGCGGTCAACCCGGTGGAGATGAAAGAGATATTCACTGGCCCGGCAGCGGAAGCGATCGTAGCCGGTAGGTATGTGCGGTACAACACGACCTCTGGGACCATCGAGTACGGCAACGCGACGGATAGCGCGGAGGCCCGCAGTGGCGGTATCGCGCTCACCAGCGCGGCCGCGGGCATCACGCTCACGGCGCTGCGCACGGGCATCGTGGATCTCGGGAACATCCTCGGCGATCTAGCGTACGACGCTGACGTGTACCTGAGCACGAACGATGGCCGGTTGGCGACTGCGGCCGGCACCGTGACCCTGGTCGTGGGCACCGTGGTCCCAATCTGGGGTCACACGACCGCCGACAAAGCGCTGCGCGTGGATCTATAGCGCGGCAGAACTGAATAGGAGAGAGAGCAATGGCCAATAATACGTTGGCATATGGGTTCGTGCAATACGCGAGCCTGGCTACAGAGCGAGTTACCACCGTGGGCATGGCGCGCATCTGGGAGGCGATCCAGGAAAGCGCGGCAGAGCACACGCGGCAGCTCAATGGTCTTCTGGCGAGCTTCGTGGAGCGGACCACAGGTTACTCGGACCGCTTCATGCTTCCTGGGTCGGGGACGTTGCAGGCGCTCGATGAGAACGGCAATCCCCGGCCGGTGCGTCCCTCGGGGTACTACGACATCGCCTATCCCATCCAGGCAGGCGGTACGGCCTGGGGCGACAACCGGGTAACGCGGGCACTGATGACCGTCGAGGAGGCCAACCGCAACACCCTCGGGGCCATCCGCATGGACGTGGACTGGATGCGACGCCATATACTGGCCGCGGTATTCGACAACGTGGCCTGGACCTGGACGGATCCGGAGTTCGGGAGCCTGACCATCCAGCCGCTGGCGAACAACGACACCGTGACCTACGTCAGGGTAGGAGGAACAGCCTCCATAGATAACCACTACCTGGCCCAGGCGGCCGGGATCGACGACTCCAACAACCCGTTCAGCACCATCTACGACGAGCTGATGGAGCATCCGAGCAATTCCGGACCGGTGGTGGTCTACGTATCGTCCAGCCTCACGTCCTCCATCGAATCGCTGAGTGCATTCATCGAGAGAGGCGATCCCGATCTCCGCTACGGCGTCAACACGGATCAGATCGGCGCCTCCATCGACCGCGGCTTCGGTGACGAGGTCCTGGGCAAGGTCAACAAGTGCTGGATCGTGGAGTGGAGGGCACTGCCCTCCGGCTACATGATCGCACATGCCCAGGGCGCGGGACCGGTGGTCAGGATGCGGGAGTACGACGATCCGAGTCTGCAGGGCTTCTTCACCGAGGCGTTCAATGTGGACGACAACCACAAGGGCACGCGGATGCTGCGGTACTGTGGCTTCGGGGTCATGAACCGGGTCGCTGCCGTGACGTACTACATCGGCGGATCCAGTCACTCGATCCCGAGTGGATACGGCGCACCGTTGAGCGTGTAAACAGGACAGAGTCCGATCGGACGGGGGCGGGTTCGCTCGTCCCCATCCGACAATGGAGGTTAGAACATGCAGAAGAAACGATTTCTGTACGTAGTCGCGGTGCTCGTGCTTCTCGCCGCCGCTTTGGTGGCGTGGAACGTGCCGGTGTCCGCGGAGGTGGGAGTCGGCAAGCAAAATTTCGGCTGGCTCCTCACCAAGAAGTTCACGTTGTGGTACGGCGGCGCGCTGTTCCACTCCGACCTGGACATGGACTCGAACAAGATCGATCTGGACGCCGACGCGGACACCTCGATCGAGGCCGACACCGATGACCAGATCGACGTGGAGATCTCCGGCGCGGACGACTTCCAGTTCACGGCCAACACGTTCACGGCTATAGCTGGGAGCGCGCTGAAGACCAACACGATCAACGAGACCACGGCGGCCTCGGGTGTGACGGTCGATGGCGTGCTGGTCAAGGATGGCGGGGTGTCCACCCCGGGTGGCGCGTTCACCATCTCCGACAACGTGGTGGTCGACGGTCAAGCCGACGCGGTACAGTTGACCGTCCAGGGCTTCGCGACGCAGACGAATAACATCCTGGTGGTAGAGACCAGCGCCGGAGCGGACGTGTTCACGGTAAGCAATGCGGGCAACGTGGTGGTCGCTGGGACGTTCAACTCTGTAGGTGCTGTCGACCTCGATTCTACGTTGGACGCGCAGGGCGACGTCAGTGACTCCGCTGGCGTGTTCACAATCGCGGACAATGCGATCGTCGATGGGCAGGCGGATGCCGTGCAATTGACGGTGCAGGGTTATACCACACAGACGGGCGCGATCTTCACGGTAGAGACCAGCGCCGGCGCGGACAAGTTCACGGTAAGCAACGACGGTAACGTGGTGGTTGCAGGCACGTTCAATGCCGTGGGCAATGCTGACCTTGACGGCACACTCAACGTCGATGGGGCTATCAGCGATGCGGGGACCGCGGTCACATTCGCGGACAACGTGGCCGTGACCGGACAGGCAGATGTTGTACAACTGACCGTGACTGCCTACGCCACGCCGACCGTGCAACAGTTCGTCGTCGAGCAATCCGGCGGCGCGGACGTGTTCACGGTCGACGCGAACGGCAACGCCGTCGTTGCGGGGACACTCAATGCCGTAGGGGCGGTGGATTTGGATAGCACCCTCAACGTCGATGGGGCAATCTCTGATGCGGGCTCAGCCGTTACGATCGCGGACAACGCGATAGTGGACGGTGCGGCCGATGCTATCCAGTTGACGATCCAGGGCTATACCACACAGACGAACCTGAGTCTGGTGGTAGAGCAGTCTGATGGTACGGACGTGTTCACGGTGGACAACAGCGGCAACGTGGTCGTGGCCGGCGCTATGACGGTGACGGGGAACACGGTGTTCACGGGGACGGTGCAGCTGACCGGAGCGTTGGACGACGACAACGGAACCGTCGACATCCAGGACAGGGTCCACATCACCGGCCAGGGCGACAACGTCCAGTTGCAGGTGACCAGCTACATGACCCAGGCATCCGACTCTATCGTGGTGGAAGACTATCTGGGTGCGGACGTCTGGCGGGTCGACAGCTCAGGAAATGCTGAGAACTTCGGCACGCTGGACGTGACCGGGGATCTGAGCGCGGCATCTGACGTCGTGACGGGCCTATTCGGGCGCTTCACGGCTCAGGCGTCCATCACGGTGACGGATGGGGTTGGGTTCATCCCAACGGGAACATACCAGCCAATCACCGCGGCGGGCGCTGTCACACCAACCATCACTGCGACGGTGGCGGGGGATATCGTGATACTCGTCAACGAGTCTGCGGTTGACATCCTCCTGCAAGACACCGGGATCCAAATGTTCAACACGGACAGGACGTTGAACCAATATGACGTGTTGGTCATGATCTGCGACGGCACGAATTGGCTGGAGCTGAGCTTCACCGACAACTAGGAGGCACCATGCAACTAGCTGCACTGGCGGCGAGGGACCACGCGGCACAACGCCGCCTGGTCGCCGCGGCCGAGGAGTTGGGCAAGCGGTTCGGGATCGATGCGGGGGTTCGTATCCGGCGACTGCGGTCGCGCGATCCCCGGATCCAGGCCATGCAACAGAGGGAGGCACTGGCCTCCTTCCTGGAGGCGATGGTCGAGACGAGTCAGGCCGAGCCGGGCATCACCCTCGAGGATATCGAGAAGGTGCCTGGCATCGGCAAGACCACGGTCGCCCGAATCAAGCAAGCCCTGGAGATGTAGCAGATGGTGATGACCAATCTGCAGTACGTCCGGCTGATGACCACGACGGACACGGGCGTCCTCAGCGACACGACGATCAACCTCCTCCTCACCGAGTATTCGGGCGAGTCTGCGGGGGACCTGCGCAAGCTGGCCCTGGCCGACTGCTACGATTACATGGCGCAGAATGACGTGTACGAGTCGTATTCGCGGGGCGGTGTCTCCGTGGGACGCAATCGCCTGGTCGACAAGGCCGCCAGACTGCGAGCGGAGGTCGGCGTCACGATCCAGACCGATGAGCTCGTAGTAGACGGCTTCGACGAAGAGGACGAAAACGCCTTTGCCTAGTAAGTGGTTCACGCAGAGCATGTCCGGGGACCTGGAGACCATCTCGGTGGTGAATCCGGGGACCGAGACCTACACCGGCGAGGATGGGATCATGCGCGAGCGGGCACTGACTGCCGTGAGTGTGACGAATGTGGACATCCAGCCGGCATCGGGCCGGAGTTCTCTCCTCCCCGAAGGCGTGCGCGTAGAGGCGGAACACGTGGCTTACGTGGATCTGTCCTCCAATGCGGCGGCGAAACGAGCGGCGCTGGTGGCCGGCCGCACCATCCAGGACGCGGGCTCGAACGAGTATACCGTGACCTGGGTAGGCGACTGGGGCCCACATCTCGTGCTGGCGTTGACGGGGGTGAAGTGATGGCCGGACAAGCGGAGGTTGCGCAGGCCTTCATCCGGGAACACGAGCGGCGCCTCAAGAACAGCCGGGACGTCCTCGACAGATTCGCCGAGGAGATCGGCAACGAGATGCGCAAGAATGCGCGGTGGGAGGACAGGACCGCCAACGCTCGCGCCAGCCTGCAGGGTCTCACGGAGTACAAAAGCGACGTGCTCCGGCTGATCGCGAAGGGTGGCGGGCCGCCCGACTACGTGAAGTTCCTGGAACTGGCGCACGCGGGAAAGTACGCGATCGTCTGGCCCACGCTCTTCGCTTACTCGGGGCGTATCTTCCAGGCTCTGTCTGAGATCTGGGGTGCACGATGACGACGCCGCTCAAGCTACAGATCATCAACCGGTGCACCGGCGATACGACGCTGAAGGCCATGCTGGGCGACGGCGCGAACAGCATTATGCCGCAGGCGGGCAAGCACCCGGGCCGGGATTCGGCGACGCCTTTTCTGGCGTTGCGCATGGGTTCAGAGTCCCCGACCGACGCGCTTGCCCGCCTCCAGGAATTCACGTTCTGGGTCTACGACGACCCGCTGCAGGCTTACTGGATTATCGACAAGATCATCACCAGGCTCGAGGTTCGCTTCAACGGGTACGAGGGTTTTTCCTTCGAGGATCGGAACTGGCTCCGGTGCGAGTATGCCGGTAAATCCGACGAAGAGACGGATGATGCCTGGGACAAAGTCATGAAGTGGGCACGGTTCACCGTGTCCCGCGTGTAGCAGGAGGTACAGATGAGCAATTACAAAGTGACGGGGATCAAGGACGCCGCGGTACTGACCAGTGGCGCTACGACCGACATCCCGTTCGGCAACACCCTCACCATCGCGCAGGAGTTCGAGACGATCGCGTTCGAGGGCGATGGGGATACCGAGGAGGTCTACTACAACCAACGGCTGACGGGGACCATCGGCGGCGACAAGTGGGCCGAGGCCGTCCTGGAGAAGCTCTACGGCAAGACCAGTGTCACGGGTGTTTCGGGCGAGTCCAAGTCTTACTACATGGGCGAGGACGCGGAGCTTACGCCCGCTCAGGTGGGCCTGCGCGTGGACTTGGCGGCCATTGACGACGCGACAGAGCTGGCGGCCACGTTGCGCCTGACCGTGTTCAGGGCCAAGGCGCGTCCGTTCAGCCCGCCGGACGCGGGCAACTCGGCGAAGTGGGCCCCGATCATGTTCGAGTGGGCGGCCGAGAAGACCTCGACGGACATCAACGGGGTGGCATTGGTGGGCGTTCCCACCGGTGGCGCCATGTACCGGATCGGTGTGCTGAGCTAACTAATGGGCCGCTTCGGCGGCCCTATCCCCCATTACGGCGTAATACTGCGCCGTAATGGGGGCTCAACGAGGTGAGAATGGAAGAGCTGAAGGTCACCCCTCCGGCGTCCTGGTCCACCCGACGCGGCGAGATCATGGAACTGCCCAGCGGCAACGTAGCACGGCTGCGCACCATCTCCCTGAGCGTGTGCCTATTCGCTGGCAACGTGCCGAACCAACTGTCGGCCCTCGTCAAGGACGTGGTCGAGGAAGGGCAAGCGGCCGTCACGAGGGCGGCTGAGCAGGACTTGATGCCAGCCCTTGAGATGCAGTCGTGGATCGTGGAGCAGGCCATGCTGGATCCGAAGATCCACGTGGGAGACGGTCCCCCGGCGGACGGCGAGATCGAGCACGGGGACCTGACCGACGAGGACCGGTCATTCGTCTCCGCGTACGCTTTGCGAGGCGCTGCGGCGCTGGAGCCCTTTCGTGAGAAGCGAGGCGGCGCTGAACCTGGACATAATGGCGAGGAGATACGCGCAGCGCCCGTCCGAGATCATGCGGATTGAGGACCCGTACCTTGCCTACTGCTTCGACGAGGCGATCGCCCTGCGGGGTATCGTCTCCGAGACGGCGTCGATGGGCAAGAATGGATCCGGGGGGAACCTGACCTTCGGCCCGGGCGGACTCACGGGCGGCTTTAGCGGCGTGATCGGAAGGTACTGATCATGGCAGTCAATCTGGGCGAAGTCTACGGCGCCTTCGATTGGAAGATCGGAGACGGCGTCAAGAACGTTGCCAAACACATCCGTGGTGTCGGAGACGACAGCGACCGGCAGACGGCGCGCGCTCGCAAGGGCTTCGAGGGCGTCACCGAGAGCGTCAAGAAGACCGGCAGTGGGCTATCGGGCCTCATCGGCACCCTGGCCAAGTTCGGATTCGCGGCGCAGGGTATCAAGCTGCTCACCGGCGCCTTTCAGGGGCTGACCGGCGGGCTCATCTCCGGCAACAAAGAGTTCGAGCGCTACCAGACCCAGCTATCCGTCCTGCTCGGTGGTGTCGACGCGGCCACGGAGCGGATCGCGACGCTGTCCGAGTTCGGGCAGAAGACCCCCTTCGAGCTACCGGGCATCATCACCGCCGAGAAGATCCTGCTTTCCTTCGGCCTGACGGCTGAGAACGCACAGCAGCGGTTCGGCTTCGCGGCGGACGAGATCCGTACTATCGCCGGCGACGTGGCTGCAGGGACCGGGCAGGCCTTCGATTCGATCGCGGGCTACATCGGCCGGTTCTCTGCTGGGTCGGTCGGTGAAGCGATCATGCGCTTCCAGGAGCTGGGCATAGTCACGCGGCAAGAGCTCCAGGGCATGGGGCTCGAGTTCTCCAAGTCCGGCGAGCTCCTCTCTCCTCTCCCCGAGGCCACCGAGATCCTGCTGCAGACGATGAAGGGCAAGTTCGGCGGGATGATGGAGGCGCAATCCGCAACCTTCGAGGGTATGGTCTCCAATCTGCAGGACTGGTGGTGGGAAACGAAGAAGACGGTCTCGGAACCGATCTTCGACGTGGCGAAGCAGGGACTGGGGTCCATCCTCGAGCTCCTCCAGGGACCCGAGGTGAAGGCCGCGACGCAGACCTTTGCGGCCGGACTGTCTGTGATCACCGAGGGGCTGGCCGGCCTGGTCACCGAGGGGGTGGACTCGGTTCGTAGCTTCGGGACCGAGTTCGGCGGGGGCCTGCAGCAGGTGGCCTTCAACGCGGTGGAGTGGGGCGTCAACATCGTGAGCAGCCTGGCCGAGGGCTTCGTCGAGGGCGCGGCGTCCGCGCTCACCACGGCCATGGACTTCATCTCCGGCCTGCTGTCCTCCTGGCTGGCTCCCGGATCGCCGCCCAAGGTGGCGCCGGATCTCCCCGAGTGGGGGTCCCAGGCCATGGGCGAGTATCTCAAGGGCTTCAGCGACGCGGACTTCACCGCGTTGGAGACCCTGCAGCGCCCGTTGCGCGAGGCGCTGGGGCTGATCTTCGGCAAAGACCAGGGAGCGGCATCGGCGGCATTCCAGCAGCTCAACGCCCAGATCGCGGAGTCGCTGGCCGGTGGTGGACTGACGCCCGAGGTGCTGGAGAGCATCCGGTCCCAGACGGGCGAATACGGCGACCTCTTCGTGGATCTCGCGGAGAAACAGGCGGCCCTGCAGGGTCCGCTCGACGCCCTGACGGCTGCCCAGGATCGCTACAACGCGGCGCAAGAGAAACAACAGGCGATGCGCGACCAGGTGGCGGCCGAGCGTAAGGCCCTGGGCGATATGCGGAAGGAGTCCTCCCGCGGGATCGAGGACCTGAAGGAAAGGCACCGGGTGGAGCTGGAAGGGGCGAAGCTCCAGCGGCTGAACAAGCGGCAGCTCGACGCGATCAAGGAAAGGCAGAAGGGCGAGCTGACGGACGCCCAACGTGCGGCAGAACTGGCCCAGCGGGACCAGGAGGACAAGATCGAGGGCCTCGAGGGCCAGGTCGACGCGCAGGACGAGATCGTATCTGCGGCCCAGAAAGAGATGGAGGCCGCCAAGCTCGTCGTGCAGGAGGCGGAGAAGCAGGTCACGCTCCAGGAGCGCATCCTGCAGCAGGTGATGGCCCAGGCGAAAGAGCGACAGCGCCAGCTCCAGATCGAAGAACAGATGGAGACGATGACGACGAAGCTCAGCAAGGGCCTCTCTGCCGGCCTCGCCTCCGGCCTGAAGGCGGCACTGGGCGATGCGCTGGGGGGCGCCAGCCTCGGGCAGGCGATGAGCGGTGCGGGGGCCACGATCAAGACCACGCTGGACACGGCCTTCGAAGGGGTGAAGGCCGGGATTCGAGAGAAGCTCTTTGGGACCGAGGGCGCCTTCGACCTGGGGTCTATGCAGTGGATCGAAGGGCAGGCGGGGGTCCTGTCGCCGCTGATCGAAGTCTGGGACAAGCTCGGCCTGAAATGGGGAGAGGTCAAGAAGTCCTGGGGCGAGATGGTCGCCAAGATTGAGGAGAAAATGGCGCCATTCCTCAAGCCCTTCAAATCCGTGGGGGGCGAGGTCGGCAGCAAGTTCCTCGAAAATCTGGGCAAAGTAGGGGGGATCGCGGCGGCGGCGGCGGTCGGAGTGGGGGTCCTTAGTTTGGCGTTGGGCGTGCTGACCGGACCGGTTGGCATCATCATGCTTATCGTCGCTGCCATTGCTGCCCTCAAGACCGCCTGGGAGACGGATTTCGGCGGGATGCGCACGACCATCACCACCTGGTGGTACGAAGACGTGGTCCCCATTCTGGAGGACATCGGCGCCTGGATCAACGAGAAGCTGATCCCCTGGTGGACCGATTTGAAGGACCAGGCGGTCATAGCCTGGGAGAAGGTCGCGAGCACAGTCCAGTACGTCTACACGAATTACATCAAACCCCGGATGGACGACATTAAGACCGCTCTGGAAACCGTGACCAACTTCCTGAATAATCCCTTTGTCGCGGCGTGGAACCTGGCCAAGGGGGTCGTGGAGACTGTGACCAACTGGGTGCGCGACACGGCCATCCCCAAAATCAACGATTGGCGTGACGCGATTGGCAACGTCTGGCAGAAGGTCATCGATCTCTGGGACAAATTCAAGGCATTCAAGGACAGCCCGGTCGTGACGTGGCTCAAGGACTGGGCGGAGAAAACGGCTACGGCGTGGGATGGAATCGCCACGGCAGTGCAGAATGTGTATACCTGGTTTGCGAACGTTATCGAGAAGATCAAGGACCTGATCGCGGGCGTCAACTTGCTTCCCGACTTCCTCAAGCCCGGATCCCCCACCCCGTTCGAGTTGGGTTGGCGCGGGATTGCCGACGCCCTGGCGGTCACCCGGAACGAGTTGCGCGGGCTGAGCGTGGAGTTCGGCGGGCTGAGCGCGGCGTCGATCCCTGCGGCAGGACCAAGCCTGGCAGCCGCAGGAGTCCCGGCCGGTGGCGGCGGAGGGACAGTCGTGGGCGGGGGAATCAACATCAACTTCACCGGTCCCATCACCGTGAAGGACGCGGACGAATTCATCGACACCCTAAGCGAGCGGCTTCGTAGCCTCGAGCGGCCGTTGCGTGACATGGGTATGTTGGCCGCATCCAGGGGCATGACACCATGACCGAGCTACTGACCATCATCGACGCGGACGGGGGAGAGCTGGCGGTTACCGAGGCGAATAACCTGCGGTGGGAGCAGCCGATCGAGGGGGCCTTCTCCACCAAGGACAAGCCCAAGCACGAGCGGCTGATGCGCTCACGACCCTTCCGGTACGTGGGGTCCCGCATGGAGCAAGCGGGCCTCAAGCTCCAGTTCGGCGTGATGGGTCACACGCGTGACGATCTCAAGGACCGCGTGGAGGCGCTACGCTGGCGGATGGACCCGGACCGGGGGCAGTTCCAGCTCAAGCGGACCCTGGCCAGCGCAGAGGTGCGGCAGTGCTACGTCAGCCTCTCCACCTTCGACGCGGACGAGAAGGCCATCGCGCACGGTGGGCCCCTGGTCCCCGTGACGGCGGTGGTGGAGATGTCGGATCTGTGGTTCGACCCGACGGGCGTGACCGTGAACGCGCAGTTCAACACGCCCGTGACGGTGCCCAACGGAGGCTTCGAGACCGGCACGCTGACGGACGACGACGCTGCATCAGATAACTTTAGCAACTGGACGGAGACGACCGATGACGGCAACGGGGACAAGGTAGAATCGACTGCCACGGTCCATGGTGGCAGTCATGCCGTGAAGATAACGCAAGGTGCAGGCGTAGTCTCGCCAAAGACTGTATCTGATAACATCGTTGCCACCGCTGGCGAGATCATGAAGTTGTCGCTCTGGGCACGCGGCGACGGGACGTATGACGGGCGCTATGGCGTATACGATGTGACCAATAGCGCATGGATCATAGCGCTGGGGGGCACGGGCGTAACCGCCG
>Ga0180007_10002413_pt1 | contig 22426 bp, 12 predicted proteins | sample MM_PC_MetaG_FD_121122 | JGI IMG/M metagenome (GOLD analysis project Ga0180007, IMG submission 121122) | Groundwater microbial communities from the Aspo Hard Rock Laboratory (HRL) deep subsurface site, Sweden - MM_PC_MetaG | ecosystem: Environmental > Aquatic > Deep subsurface > Groundwater... | reverse complement strand
TAGTTGTTTTTTTCGAACACTACATTCCAGCTGTTTCCGACGGTTTTTTCGGCATAGATATCGTGACTTGGTGATTCCACCTTGGAGATTTCTTTCTGGTCGGTTACAGACATGCTGATCGCAACTGTTTCGAGATTTGCATGCTGGTCTTTTTTGATGTCAAAGGGCAGGTTATAGCTCACGCTGCCACGGCTGTATGGAAGAATTTCGCTGTATTCAATCATAACGGTGGCACGTGATTTTGGTCCGATTGCACCGATACTGGTTTCGAAAACGCCAGGCTGTTTCTGTACTGCCATTGCTGGCATCAGGCCTTCGGCCTTGGCCTCGTTGAAGATCTGGGTGGCTTTGTTGCTTTCTTCGATTGTGCCTGAATAAACCATGCCTTCGCTGTCAGTCAGCGAAAACTGCTGAACCGACGCTTTTTCATGAATCGGAAATCTTATATTAGGCTGAATGGTGTAATCGTTTGGGTTGTAAAACACCATTTCAAGACGGGTTACGGCAACCTGGTTATTGATTTCAACCTTGATTTTCTGGGTTACCAGTGGCAGGTTGCCTTGCTGATAGACCAGATAGGCTGCTTCGGCGCTTATTGCGCTTAAAATTGCAAATAATGTGATGAGACAAAAGATAAAAGCTTTTTTCATAACATTCTCTCCCTCGAATAATTTACCCTTGTCTGCAGTATAACCCAGGACAATAATAATAAATAATTTCGAACAGACTCTGCAAACTTCGGCATGTTATTACTGAGCAAAATACATGCCAATCTGTTAGGCCCCGTCAATCGTCTTGTACGGCAGGTTGTGTTTGATTTTGTTGTAGTGGCTGCGACATTGTTGTCGCAATATTTTATGGCTTGTCGCATTTGGAATCAATGAAGTAGTATGTACACAGCATATTCCGATGTGCTCAGGGTTCTAATAGGAGAGACCTGTGGCGGCCGAGTATGACTCCATCCATGTGGTCATGAAGATAGATCTCGCACAAAGCCACAGAGTCACAAAAAAGAGTAAACTCTCTTTGGCAGTTGCGTTGGCCCCGATGAGCACAGCAGAATATGTGTTTCTAATGCCACAAGGCTATAAGGGCCTGGTGGAAAATATAATGGGCTTAATTTGCATTCACCGGGATTGCCCGCATCAGACGAATACGTTCGAACTAATTGGGACTAGCAGAATTATCGGGTGGGCGGGTAATCGGGGAAAATCAGGTTGTTTTTGTAAAGATCATTGCCGGTTTTTATACCGTGTTTTTCGAGCTGGTCGATAAAACCGAAGAGAATCTCTTTGACAGCACGGGTATCGTTCATGGCACGGTGCGCGTTTTTAAGCTCAATTTTGAAATATTCGGCAACACTGCTGAGCTTATTTGAGCGCAGACCAAGAAACTTGCGCGCCAGCCTCAGAGTACAGAGAGACGGCATGCAAAGAGGCTTGCGCAGGTGCTTGCGAAAGTAAAAGTCTAAAAATGACCAGTCGAAGGGGACATTGTGAGATACAAAAATTGAGCCTTTGAGTATTTCGTCCAGGATCGGTGCAAGCTCACTTATGGTGGGCTTGCCAGCGACCATGGCGTCATTTATTCCGGTGATTTCAGTGATTTCTGCAGGAATTGGCCGTTCAGGATTGACAAGCGTCTCAAAAACTTCCTCTTTGCCATTAATCATAGAAATTATTGCGACTTCGGTAATGCCTGATTCGACAGGCTTAAAGCCGGTTGTCTCAAGGTCAAGGATGACAAACGGCAATTCTTTTAGTGGTAGGGTTACAAAATCTGGCATTAAGTTTTTCATGCTGATATATTATAGCTAATCGACGGTTACGTCAATTGACAGTCTGATTGTATTTATACAGGAGGTTGCCTGATGCAGATGCAACGATTAAAAGGCCTGATTTCAAGGCACGCAAGCGGGTGTCTGGTGGTAACTGCCGATAAAGGTGGAGCTAAATATCGCTTCAATGAATCTGAACTGCCTGATGCCGAAATTAATGAGCGTGTCGATCTGTTGATCGCGGCTTCAGAAGATCCGGATGGTATATCAACAATTTTGTCAATCAAGAGCAAAAAAAAGGTGAAACCGATCAAGATCGGTAATTTTAATACGTTGGTCGGACATATGATCAAGACGCGCGATCGTCTCATTGCTACTCTTGCCGAAGTCACCGACTCCGACGCCGCATCTGATATTCGCGAAAAGATAGATCATCTCGATCGCGGAATAAGCCTGTTTTCTTAACTCTTGTTTTTGCTGCATTCTATTCGTTTTCAGCCAATAGAGTTCATTAGTCTTCTGCAATTGCACAACCTTACAAAACAAACAGGAGTTAATCAGACTGACTTTTTCTAAAAAAAACGTGATATTTTTGCTGTTTTTTCTCTGTTACTGCCAGTTGAGTGTGGTTGCTTCAACTTGGCAGGTGGTAACCGAGGCCAAGGGCCTGTGTGGTCGTTCGGTGAATTGTCTGGCTGTTTATAAAAATATTATGGCAGTTGGCACTGAGCAGGGCGTAAGTGTTTATAATGGCGATACATGTATCTGGTCTGCCCTTAAATTGCCAGAAGAAATTGCATCGCTTTCTGTCTGCGACATGGCAATAGATGAGTATGGTCACTACTGGCTTGCCAGCAATCGCGGACTGGTAAACGTTCAGGGCGAGCACACCTATGTTTATGATGCTTCTCAGAATTTGCCTACTGTTGATATAAACCGTGTTCAGATAACTGGTCAGCAGATATTTGCCGGTTGTTTCGGCGGCTACATCGCCAGTGCCTTCATTCCACAATCTGGAATGACAAGATTCTCCCCGGTTAACTATAAGACTGATTCTGATATGGGTGCTTTTAAAATACGCTCAGTTGGGGTCTCAGCGCTGGCGATGCAGGCAGCCGGTCAGGGCTGGGTCAGTACTATGGGCGGTGGTATGGTTGAGATATCCGGCGTCAGCGAATACTTGGTGAAAGACTGTGTTGGTCAGCCTGAGAGCTGGGTAAATGATTTTTTCATTTTTTATGAGGGAAAAAGCCGCGAAGCTCGCACTGTTGCCGTAACGCCAGAGTATCTCAGTCTAATTAAAAACAACCAGTCTTTGTTGCAGATTCGTCTGCCAGTTGAAGAGCAATGGCTAACCAGTGTTATAACTACCCGGGAACGCAAAGATTACTATGACTGGGTTGCGCTTCCTAAAATGGAAGGTGACGCCGAGTTTTTAAATGATTTTATCAAGCAGAGATGCTTGTATGTTGGCACCAGATCTAGTGGTTTATGGAGGTTTTACAAGGGAAAGTGGAGCCAATACCTCTCTGAGAACAGTATGCTGCCATCGAACTGTATCAATCGTCTTTATGTCTATAAAAGACTGTTACTGGTGTGCACGGATGCCGGACTGGTAATGATTCATCTTGACCCTGACCATGACGATGAATTCAAATTTGCCGGTGTTGGCACGCCGTATAATAAAACATTTTTTCCGTTTAGGACGGCAATGATCTATAAGCAGGTGGTAAAAGGCTCAAGTTACTGGATTTCGCACCAATATGGTTTGACCCGCTGGAAAACCGATGATAAAAATAGACTTGAATTGCCTGAACCTAAGAAAAAGGATGCTGTGAATCTCAGCATACGCATGGAAGCAATCGCCGGGCTGGATGACGAGAGCGGTGATGACGAAGAAAAAGCGGAAGAGACTGATACTAAGGTGATTCTCAACTTCGATCATGGACTGAAGCCATCAGAGGATGAGGCTGGTAGTTACTGGCAGCATTTTACCAACGAAAGAGACTTTGAAGGTGCTTCCAACACGTTTCCCATTCAGTCGCAGAATATTACTTCTATGGTTGTTGATGGCTCAACCGATTACCTTTGGCTTGTATTCGATAACCTTCATCTCGTTAGAATGCGCATGGTTAAGCGGATAATTAAAAATGCTGGGAAAAATGTAATCGCAGAGCGGCCAGACTGGCAGCCCCTTGAAAAATACGTGCCATGGTCTGATGGCGAAAGACTTAATGTTGTCTGGTACAATGCTGGAAAAATCTATGTTGGTACCAGCAACGGGTTTTATATTCTGGCAAACCCGGCGAGTGAGGATATGAAAAAGGCTCCCTTCGACTGGGTGCATTATGGTGTTTTTGAAGGATTACCAATTGCTGAAGTTCGTGGATTTGCTTTCTGGAATTCACCTTCTGGCAAGGTGCTGACAATCATGCACAACCAAAGCATAAGCACCTGGGATGGGCAGTTTTTTTCCAGAATCGATTTGGGCGGCACCAACACCTGTATTCGAAGCGGTCAGGAAGGCAATCTCTGGATAGGCACTACGAGTGGCTTGTATCGCATAGACCCGCTCGGTAATATGTATCTGTATAATCGGAATAATGCCGACTTTGAGTCAGATGTTATTACGGCCATTGGTGTGTTGCCTTATGAAGAAGGCAAACTGGGAGTATGGGTAGCATGTGATGGCTTCGTGAAATACACTGAAAAAGGACAGGGTGGGGATGGTTCTGACAAGATGCCGAGTATTATGACCAGGCCAGATGGCACAACGGTAACTTATGATGATTACTCAATTTCTGATATCAGATTTAATTCAACTTCATTTCATTTTTATGACGGCCTGACTTGGGAAAAATGGCGTGTAGCAGGAATCAGGGATATTTTTATCGATCGAAATTACATCTGGACAACCAGCAATATCAGGGTGCGCCGCATGCGTATTACTCACCAGGATTACTGATTTCACTATTTTACCGGGGGGCAGATGAGCGATGTGCTTTGATCGGCAGTTACTGGAAAAAGCCGGTTCGGGCTCATAACTACCAGATCATCAATTTTGAGATGCCGCTTCGCCATTTTGTGCGAGCGTGAGACCAGGCGCATGATCTGCTTCTCATTGTCTGGCTTGAGATCTTTGCTTAGAGTAATATGGGGCTGATAATTCTCTTTGTCGGCATGACTGAATGTTTCAAACTCGGCAAAGTTCTCACAAAGCTCATGATGAAACGCATTTAGCCGTTGATTTGGCATGACTTTTAAAAACACTACTGTAATTCGGCCATGTTCGTATCTGAACACATCGAAGCCACGTAGATAAATCTTAAGGGGCAGATATTTGCTGGCAATACGGTGTATCTGCGGTAACAGTTCAACTATTTTTTCATCATCGAGGTAGCCGGAGGAATGGCCCATGAACTTAACGGTAAGATGCGCGTTTTCAGGTGGTTCAAACGAATTACAGATGGTGGTGAGTTTCTGTTGACAGCTTGCCAGGTAACCGCGAAAACAGGACGGCACCCTGAATGCCAAGGTGTAAGGCAGGCTACGGTCGCTGTTTTCGTGTTTGTGGGCGTTCATTTATTCTCTGAAATTTATACAGAGCCTGTGTTTCATTAAATTTTCTTTGCTGCCGGGTAGTAAAAATTTTGCAGGTAGCCCGGAGAATAATTTTAAACCTTAATTGTAACTGTTGAAGAGATGCTGTTACCAACAGGTGAATCTTAACACAGCAAGTTTTACAGGCCTTATGAAAAAAAAAGCTGTCTCGTCGTTTTTGCAAAGACGAGACAGCCTCTGGAGTCTAGATCAAAGTGATTCCATCACGCCAGTGCGCTTATTGAATTCAACAATCATATCGTCCCAGTGATTGATGACTTCCATGCTGAAAGCGTCTTCCCAGAATTCGGGATCCCAGAGCTCAGCGAGTTCTTCAACGGTTTTGCCCTGCTGCTCAATCCAGGTGTAATATTTGAAATTGTGCAGGCGCTTGCGGTCATGATAATTAAGTTCCATCATGTTTCCGGTGCTTTCTCCGAGCATGAAACGTTCAAAATCAGCCAGGGCGCGGCCGTTGCACAGCTTGCCATGCTGCTGTTCAAGTTCCCCGAGACGTGACTGATACATTTCTGCAGAGTCGGTCAGACAGGTGAACAGAATGTCGTTTTCATCAAGATCGTAAAATTTCGCGGTTTTAACTGCTGAAAGCACATTGCTGATACTGCTGATGCCAAGAAGTGAAAGCTGAGAGATAATGTCAGCACTGACTCCGGCGTTTTTAAGCATTTCCTGACCAACTGGCGTGTTGAACACACCCAGCAGCCGCATGCAGTTTTCATCGTCTACTGCAACCACAGTGTCGGTATTGCGGGTGTTGTGAACCCAGGGCACATGCTTGTCGCCAATGCCTTCGATGCGGTGACCACCAAATCCGCAATTAAGCAGGGTGGGGCACTGCAGAGCTTCAGAAGCTACAATGCGCGCGTGCGGGTGTGCATGTTTGATGCGATCCCCGGCCGCAATGGTTCCGGCTGAGCCGGTTGCCGAAACCCATGCTGCCATGCGGCTGCGAGGGCCTTTTACTTTGTCGAACACTTCAAGAGCTGCGTTGCCGGTCTGGTGATAATGCCAGATCGGGTTGCCAATTTCGGCAAACTGGTTGAAGATAACTATATCTTCGCCGCGTTCCTTGATCAGTTCCCAGCACTTGTCGTAGATTTCCTTAACATTTGATTCGCAGCCGGGGGTAGCAAAAATCTCGCTGGTGCCGATTTCTTTGAGCCATGCAAAGCGTTCCGGGCTCATATCCTGGGGAAGAATTGCGATTGCTGGTGAGCCGAGCAGTGCGCAGTCGTAAGCGCCACCACGGCAATAGTTGCCGGTGCTTGGCCAAACTGCTTTTTGCCGGGTCGGGTCGAATTCGCCGCTGACGAGTCGTGGTACCAGACAACTGAAAGCTGCACCAACCTTATGGGCGCCAGTCGGAAAATATTTGCCAACCAGGCCGATGATGCGAGCTTTTACGCCGGTAAGCGAACTGGGCAGTTCAACAAAATTTACATCGCCATAAAGACCGGTTTTGGTATTGTTTTTCCAAGTTATCCGGAACAGATTGCGTGGATCTACATCCCACAGACCAAGCGGCTGTACCTGTTTTTTGATCTTTTCTGGAATCAGCTCAGGATTTCTCTGCTGAGCAAAGGTTGGGATAATGACATTACGTTCTTTGGCACGCTTAACGGTGTTTTTAACGACATCGTCGTTAACTTTAAGTTTGAACTTGTTTAAATACTTGGGCACGATCTGGCTCCTTGATTATGGATAAATGTGAGTTCCAGCTTCACCTTTTACGGCTTTGGCAAGGTTCTCGGGATTAGTTATAATGGCATGTTTGCCACCAGCTTTGATGAACTTGATTATAGCTTCGCACTTGGGAAGCATCGAGCCCGGTTTAAAATGGCCTTCGGCACAATACTTTTCGAGCTCGGCAACAGTTACTTTGTCGAGTGCTTTCTGGTCGGGCTTGCCAAAGTTGAGGCAGGCCTTTTCGACAGCAGTCGAAACGATAAAGGTATCGGCCTTGATGTTCGAAGCGAGCAACGCTGATGCGAAATCCTTGTCTATTACGGCAGCAGTGCCCTTGAGCATGCCGTTTTCATCGCGGATAACCGGAATCCCGCCGCCGCCAACGGCTATTACGCAAAAGCCTTTTTCAGTGAGAGCGTTAATCGCATTTTCTTCGATAATTTCGAGAGGCAGCGGTGAAGCAACAACTCGACGCCAGCCTCGGCCAGCATCTTCCACCATGTCCCAGCCGTCTTTGGCGATGCGATCTTTTGATTCGGTTTCAGTGTAGAACTGACCAATTGGCTTGCTTGGCTTCTTGAATGATGGGTCGTTTTTGTCGACGAGAACCTGGGTAACCACCGTTACCACCGGCTTCTTGATGCCGCGTTTTTTGAATTCGTTGCCGAGCGCCATCTGAAAATTATAACCGATCGCGCCTTGGGTGTCGGCGCCGCATGAATCGAGCGGAACCGGGTGAATCTGGTTGCGGGCAATCTCGCTGCGCAAAAGTATGAATCCGACCTGTGGACCGTTGCCATGGGTGATAACCACATTATAACCGGCTTCAATCATATCGGCTATGTGAACCATGGTTCTTGCCGCTGCATCATACTGATCCGGGACAGACTGGTGTTTGCCGTCGAGAATCAGCGAATTGCCGCCTACTGCTACTACCGCGAGTTTTCCATTAGTTGCCATCATCTTCCTCCGTTAGCTTTATAACTAACAACAAAAATATTATATCCATGGAACGAGGTGCCTTGAACACCCGTTTGTAGACTATTAGTTCTTCTTTCCCTGCATTCGTTTTTATAGCGCTGCAATTATACTCATTTTCGCACAAAAGTAAAAGTGAATTTGCTCAGAAGGAAAATTGGTGAAAATTATAGAAATTACGCAATGCACGCAATTCCCTCGCAAAAGGTGATTTAAGAGGTTCTAGAGCGTTGTATCTGCTAACAGCTTTAACTTTGCTGGTAGCTCATCTTGTGCTACAATTGCATAAACAATAAACATTTGTGAATACCTAAATTATAAATGAGAGACTTATATGGGATCTGACAAACCAGCAATTCGAGCGCCTAAAATTGCTTCACAGCAGGAGCTGAAAGAAAGCCAGCGGCAGACAACAGTTCAGTTGGCACAAAAATCGTCTGAACGTATATTGCCGCCTGGCAGTTCAACCATAAGGGCCGGGGATTCTTTTGCCAGTCTGTTTTCTAGAAGTTTTCTGGTGACAGTTGGCGCAATAGCCTTGCTGACTGCTATTGTATTTGCTGTGAATTCGTTTCCAGGCTGGTGGAAAGCTCGCAGTCGCCCACATCACTCAACTGCCGTTGCGTTTGAACTGCCGCCAGAAATCGAGAGCCCCAGAGTACCGGTTAGCGGTAAGCCACCCGTTTACAACGTCAAGGCCGAAGCCTGCTATATCGAGGGCAACAAGTTGATGGCGGCCGGCTTTATGTATCGTGCCGAAAATATGTTTCACCAAGCTGCAGAGCACAACCCCGATGACCAGAAATACTGGAATGCCTGGCAGGCGCTTAGACGCGAAGCCGATTTTACTGTCTTACGCCGACAGATGGAAGCATTGCTTGAAGCCAACCGCGAAGACGAAGCCTGGGAAGCCTACGTTAATGGCGTGAAACGCGACCGCCGTTTTTTTAACAGTTTTACACCAGATTTTGCCGAAAAGCTGGTAAAGAAAGGCCTTCTGGCTTCAGCTACCTCGATTCTCATAACCTACAACGAACTTTTTCCGGTCAACCCAAAGGCTCGCCAGTTGATAGAAAAAATTCGCAGCACTCCCTGAGCTGAATTCTTCAAATTACCAGTCCGAGTATCGCGCTTTGCCTTCAAGATCTATCATATCGTTAGGTGATAAGATCGTTGAATGATCGCCATAAGTCGTTGGTCGGGTGCGGCCATTTGCCTTTTCGAGTTGCACGCCATCAAACCATACATCAGTGCCGACTATATCTGAACTGTTGCTGAGAATAATGTATGCAGTCTCGGTATCGGCGTGCAACACACCAGAAAAGTTGAGGTAGACGCGATACCAGGTTTTGGTGCCGGATTTTATCCGACTGATAATAGCTGATTCGCTGGCGTTATCTGAAATAATGTTTCCGCTCTGGTCAATGGTAACGTAAAACACCGGAGTTGCTGGTGTGTCGTCGGTTTTGTCCTGGCGCATGATAATGGTTGCTGAGGCTGGCACGCCGTCTTCAAAACCGATATAGGCCGACAGAATAAAGTTTTCGCCAGACGCAAAGGTTTCGGTGGCGATACTCTGAAAAACCGTGCCAGCTTCGAGATTTTGCGGGCCGGTCTGTGATACCACCAGAACATCTGGAGCGATATTTGTGGTGGCAGCCGGATACGCAGTGCTTTTAAGCGTCTGAATTCCTGTGTATGTGCCGGTCGCCTGGTCTGCTCTTGCCGTGAACGTGATGCTGGCAATATAAGTGTTTCCTGGCGCGAGCGCTGGCAATATTACTGGCGAGTAAGTCGGGATCATCGAATCGCCTTCGCTGCCGTTCATCGTAGCCATTGGTGCTCCCCATGTCAGGTCGCTCAGTGTAACATTGCCGGTGTTCTGGTAGGTAACGTCTACAGAAGCAGTCTGGCCCAGTGATAAAGTCACAGGGAAGGCTGGATTGATCGAAATGATACTAAGCGCCGGGCTTTCAGCTACCACAAGCGTCAGCAAAAATGTGTCCGAGGCTTCTTTCGGATCGGTAAGAAGGTTGTTCTGTAAATAATCATCGTCGAAAACAATCTGGTCGCCAATATATGTGCCCGCTGAAGCATAAGTCGGTATTACAACGCTGACTGTGCAGTTGAGAGCGGCACCAGCATTAACTGATACACCTGAGCTGAAAGAAGGGGTGAGCGTATTGGTGCCGTCGCTGATATTCTGTGGTTTCCATCTTATGCGCAAAATGTTGATATTACCGGTATTATTCAGAACAAAGCTCTTGGAGGCAGTGGTGCCATGTGTGCCGGTGCCCATATTCACGTCTGCTACCGCTATCTGCTTATTACCGACCGAAACTCTGGCATTAAAGGTGGTGGTTACTTCGCCAACGCTGTATGAGCCGACGGGGGCTGCAGAGTCAACATATATTCTCTGCAGACCCTGATAAATTACGGTCGATTGCCCAGCAGGAATAGTTATGGTTGCTACTGCGGGCACGGAACCCCCAATTGGCAGATCAGTGGCGAAGGGGACTGGTGTGAAAACAAGATTCGCAGCTGGGATCGAAATTGGTCCGGGTGCCAGTGGCGGCAACCAGCTGGCTACGCTGCGGAGATCTGTGCTTGTAATATCCTGATTGCCAAGATTAACAATATTGAAATCTACCGATGTTGATCGTTCGGGAGCGACATAGCCAAAGTCCAGGGCTATCGGGTCGATGCCGATAACGGTTTTGCCGATAACACGAAGCTCAAGAGATGCACTGTCAGATGCTTCTCCTGGATCGATCGTATTGTTGTAGTTGGTGTCGTTCCAGACCGTCATTGTGGCGTTATATGTGCCGATCAGTGTTCCCGGAGGGACCTGAACCTGCCATGTGCCGTTAAAGGTCTTGTTGGCTATCATGAAATCAAAGATTGCTGGCGTAAACACCGAGGCCGCGGCTGGTGGAATTGGTGCCGGGCCAACAAAGACTGTAGCTGTAGCAACCGGGTGAATCAACATCAGTGTGCCGGAATTTCGTATTTCGAAACTGGCTGTGTCCGAAAGAGATGATGGAGCGGCGTCTTCGATTAACAGCCCGGTTTCGGTTATGTCTATATATTTGGTGCCGACTTGGCAGCTGACTGTGAAAGGTGCCTGCGGGTCAGATGCGACACCCATAAAATCGACAAGCCATGCAAATTCTCCGGTGTATTCACCGTAAGTTTGTCCAGGAGGCACCGTAAGAGTCATGGTGGCATTAAATATGGTGTTGAATGGCTCAGTAAAGAGCGGCACTGGCTCAAAGTCATAGGTGTTTATTCCTAAGGTCGCTACGCCTGCATTAAGAACGACTTTTTGCCAGGTCAGTTTATCAAGAACGACATTGCCGGTGTTTTTAGCGCTGAATACAGCAATGCCAGTTTCAGTAGGCGAAAGGGGGCCGGCGTCAGCGACCGGAGAAAGAACGCGCAAGCCGCGATATGGGTTTACATATATCTGCACCGTGAGAGAAGCAGGCGCTTCGTTGTCGTCGCCTGTGTATGTGTTGTCACCATCTTCATCCTCGTATATGATTGCATTTCCGGTGTAGGTCCCAACTGCTGTGCCAGCCGGAATAAACATGTTTATGTACGCTGTCTCGGTTGAATTAAAAGCAATAGATGCTGGGAGCGCTAACTCGATTTCATCGGCCGGGATGTAGTTGCCAGGCAGAGAAACGTGATCGAGATTGTTTACAATGTATTTAAGACGATCGAGCGTTCGATCACCAACGTTGGTGATCTGAAAAGACAATTCTGGAAGTGGAAATGTTGGCGTGCCGTTGCCAAAATCGATGGGGTTGGGGGTAAAGTGCATGAGCTGGGTTCCGATACCAATCTGAACCTGAAAAGTGGCACTCGCCTCACCGGTATTTATCATACCATTGTCATCAATGTCATCCCAGACAACAAAATCAACCGTATAGTCGCCATCAACCGAGCCTACATTGACATAGGCCGTAATTGATGCAATACGAATCGCATCGGTGGCCAGGCTGCCAGCGCCATCTGCCGTTACATAAATGCCAAATGTTTCTGTCGTCAGCGAAGCTATTTTTAGGTTTGTAAGTTCAAGGTTGCCGCCGTTTCGTATAACAATTGTTTGTGTAGCCGCCCAGTTGCCAACTTTCCAGTCGCCCAGCTTGACCAGGTCTGGTTGGGTATAGATCACGCGGCATGAGCTGGCGATAACGGTCGAACTGAACTGTTTTGCCGGCTCACCGGCATCGAGAACGCCGTTGTAAGGAATCATATCTTCAAAGACCGTCATCGTGGCGACATAAGATCCGGCCGGTTGGTTGTATGGCAAATTCATTTCTGCCCAGGTCGTTGTAAATGACGGGGCAGCCGCTGGCACGATAAAACCTGAAAGCGGGTAAAGTGTCAGGTTATTGGGGTGAATTTCATCGAATAGAGCAGACGAATAGAACCCTTTGTTCCAGCTGGTATGGGTCAGATCTGTCGAGCCAATATTGTTTACTTTGCTTGTACCGACCGTTTTGCCCTCGCCGCAGACCACGGTGCCAAAATCGAGTGATGCCGAAGCATATTCGAGATCGCGGAAGCGAATGGTCAAAATATTTGAAAGGACAGTGGCAGAGGTTGCATAACCCGGGTCAAGTGTTGGCAGGTTGACATCGTTACCAGTTGCCGTGGCAATCATCTGATAAGTGCCTGCCAGGCCTGAGTGTTCGGTAGATCTGAATGTCCAGGTAAAGGTTGCAGCTGTGCCTGCCGACAATGAAGTTGCGGCTGGCTCCGGTCCTGTCAGAAGTGTAAGTTGCCCGGTGCTGCCAGTATATTCAAGTGGTGACGAGGGAACAATATTCTCAATGGTTGAACCGCTGGTAACATTATTTGAAATCGACAATTCAAGAGTAACTTCGTCGTTGAGTTTGATATCATTGGGTGTAAAATTAAGATTTGCTGTGATGTTGCCGGGATTTTGCACTTCAAAAAACTGTCTGCCCTGCATAGTGGAAATATTATTTGACTTGCCTGTTATTGTATAGATTTCCGTTTTCCAGTTTCCTACTGCATTAGTAGGCAAAGTGTAATTTGTAATATTGATTCCACTGGCGTCTGCGGCTACAGGACCAGAATTTGGGTCGGTGCTGGCGCCTGTATTGGCAGCAAGTAGATAGAGCGTGCGGTATAAGGTTCCTGTTATCAGTCCAGTATATTTGGAATATACTTTTTGTCCGGCGTTAAATGTGTATTGTTCTGGCGAAAATGTATCATTGGCAGAACAATATCCGGCGATGGTGTTTATTGTCCAGGTGTCGCTAAGTGGAGTGCTATTTACCAACACAGGCGATGATGCTGGCCAGTTAGCGTCAATTGCTGTAAAAGAAGCTGTTATGGTTACTGCGCCAGCAGCAGAATCTGAAGCTATGGATACTAGAAAACTGAGTGTGGCGGGAGAGTTTGCTACCAGAAGATAGTCTAATGCTGGTGAACTGAGGATTTGAAAATGTGTGCCTGCTGAGAAGTATAGTTGAGTGCCGGTGATTCTTGCTGAGGCAGAGCCGGTATTGCTGACACCTACCTCAACCAGCAAATTCTGTTGATTCGGAAAGACTTGAGTTTCTGCAGCATTTACAGAAGTAATACTTAACACAGCCGGATTTTGTATTGTACACATGTTACTTGTCGAAGTTGCAGCAACAAGATTTCGCAGATCGTTTGAGTCAACCCCGTAGCCACTGCCATGAAGAGTAAATGAACCAGTTGTGCCTGCTGTATAAGACCAGGTCATGTCAGCTGTATTGTGAGGCTCTACGGTAGTTAAAGATGGATTAGGTCCGGAATTATAAGTAGCTGTGCCAGTGTTACCACCGTCTGGAACCAGAGCTGAGGCAGAGGCTGTGTCAATGCGGCTGCCGCCTGAGTTTGTAAAGGTCATTGTGGCAACAAAAGGCTGATTAATGGTTACAAACTCTGGTAGAGAAAGTGCGACTGAAAGACTGGCCGCATCAACAACGTCAAAATAGGTTTCGCAAAGCGGTATTTCATTAGTTACTCTTGAGACAATTACGCGCCATTTGCCGAGCAACGCGGAGTCAGTGCTGAGAGTGTGACTGCCATAAAGCACGCCGCTCAGGTCGGTGGCAACCATGTCTGCAATCTGACTGCCGGATGGCGGATACCAACGCAGGCGAAAATCTTTGTCGGGTTGCAGATTGAGGCCTTTGGCATAAACGGTAAAAGCGCCAAGATTGAAGCTGTCTGATTCCATTATATAAGCAGGAAACTGTGCTGGGCCACGATAGGTTTTAAGAATACCAGAGCGGATTGTCCAGTTGGGTGGTGTCAAGTCACCGATATCGTATGTGAAAGGATTGTAAGTGTTGCCATCGACGTAGCTCATGCTTGCGTTGATAGTCGCAGTGCCGGTAGCGGAATAGGGGGAGATGTCGATATCGTATCTTACGGTTTTTGTCTGGCCGGTGAAGATTACTTCGGAGTAGGGGTTGTCTACCCCATAAGGACGCTGGTTAAGATAAGTGCCAAGGGTGAAAAAAAGTTCTGTGTTGTTCCACAAATCCCATACGGCGGCAGCTTCGCCATCATTGCGTACGGTCAGAAATATTCCTACACCGGTCTGATCGAGATAAACGGTTGGAGATGCCTGGATATCTAACAATACGAGGTTGGGTCCTTCCTGTATTTGCCACATAGCCTTAACATCTGATCCATTGTCTGCTATGTCGGCAAGAGTCTGGGTATTGGTACCTGTTACCCTGGCATCAATGAAGTCAATGCCTGAATTGCTGCTGGTGTCTACCGACGCGAGAAAAGTAATAACTTCTGACTGGCCTCCGATTAGAGATATTGGCGGCAAAGGTGAGGGTGCCCCAATTGTATAAATTCCATAAATTGGGCTGTCAAAAATCAGTTCTACTGTATTCAGTGTGGCCTCTGTTAACCCCGTGTTGGTAACATAAACCTTTATCGGAAGACCGTTTTGCCCCTTGGTTACGCTGGTGGTATTGGTTTCTATCTTGGTGATTTCAAATTTGGCGGTGCGATAAGCTGCAGCAACTGATAGCGGTGATTCTTCGCTGTTGGTATCAACGTCAGAAACAGCATACCAGACTACATCTTCAGTTGGGCTAGCCAGATAGCTGGTAATACCAGTGCCTATAGTGGCAATCTGGGTCCATGGTCCATTTTCGCTTACGTAGCTATGGTAAACGCGGTAAGGATTTGTCGGGTGCAACCCGGGCGTGCCAGTGGCTGGCTTGGTGCTGGCATCCCAGGTCAGCTGACATTTTCCTCGCGACGTGCCGGAAACGGGATTAACTGTTTCAGTAGCAAGCAGACCTGCAGGGCTTACGTTGCAGTTGACGTTGTCCATCCAGACCTGGATGGTTTCACCTTTATAACCAGATAGAGTGAAATCCAGACGGATAATATATGAAGTGCCGGCGTCAAGCTGTGTTTCCCAAGTGTTTAAAGCGGCCGGCCATAATGTGTCAAATGGCCCAGGAGGTTCGTTTGATACATTGTGAAAGGTGCCGACAACAGTGTCAGGTGCAGTGGTTGTTCTAATGGTGCCAATATGGTTGGTCTTGCATTTATCGGTGGCTGTTACCGCTTCTTTATAAACAGAAGTAAATCTGGCATTGACTTTTGTGGAACGAGTGGTTGTGAGGAAGAATTGCTGCAGATATTGCTGGCCAATATAATAAAGATTGTTTGATCCTGAGCCTGATACGATAATCTTCATCATGGCAGACATGGGGGTTAGATAGGCGGCCGACGTATTATCAGCGCTGAATGTGCATGTTATTTTGGTTGGATCAGAAAGAACGGAGGGGGATTGGTACCAGCCATTGAGATTTGTTGTAAAACTTCCGTTCTGAATCTGATTCAAGGCATGAGCCGGCGGAGATAGCAGCATAAATAGAAGAAGCAGTGGTAACAGTCGGAAAAAAAGACGCAAAGACGAGCCATGCTTTGTGTTTTTGCTTTCCGGGGAGGCCTTGCAGCGTGAATGTTGTATCCAATCAGAACTTATTTGCTTATCTCTCATTTATCTGCTCCAGCTGTTGAATCCTGAACCAATCTTTTTGCGACTGATTGCAGTCGCAAGATCTCTTATATGCTTATGTATAAAGTATAGCAGACAAAATGACTGTACCGCATCGGAAAAATATAAAAGACAGCAACAGCTTTAACCGCACTCCCCAACTGATATGTAAGGATTCTCTGGTGCCAAAAGAAAGAAGTGCCCGGGTGATTACTCAGATTTTCGCAGATGCAAGTAAGGTGGATTTTTAGCAGGTTGTAATTTTTAGTTTTGCTGTTGTTGCCGAAATAAATACTGGCGGGTATAATTAGCATTCATTATCAGCCGATAGATTTGTTCGACTGATCAAAAATACAACACAGGAGAACGGAATGAGCAACGCTAAAAAGATCATGGAACTGGCTGAAAAATACCGCGATTATACTGCAAAAAATCTTGGCAGCATGGTCAAGATTCCTTCTGAAAGCATGCAGGAAAAAGATGTTCAGGCTGAAGTCGTGCGGCAGATGAAAGAAGCCGGTTTTGATGAAGTGCGCATAGATGGCCTTGGCAACGTAATTGGCCGTGTAGGCAATGGTAAAACCATTCTGGCTGTCGATGGTCATGTAGATACAGTCGGCGTTGGCAATCGTGCCAATTGGGAATTTGATCCGTTCTCAGGGGAAGTTAAAGACGGATTTGTTCATGGGCGTGGAACCGTTGACCAGGAAGGCGGCATTGCATCAGCCATTACAGCTGGCCGCATTCTTAAGGATCTGGGTTTTGACCGTGATGTAACCTTTTATGTCGTCAGTTCGGTCATGGAAGAAGACTGCGACGGTCTTTGCTGGAAATACATCGTCGAAGAAGAAAAGATCAAACCCGACTTTGTAATCAGCACTGAACCCACCAATCTCAATATTTATCGTGGCCACCGTGGCCGCATGGAAATTGGCGTCGATTTCCGTGGCATTTCATGTCACGGATCAGCTCCCGAACGCGGCAAAAACGCCGTTTACATGGCCGCAAAATTCGCGCTCGAAGTTGAAAAACTAAACGAACGTCTCAAAAATGATGAATTTCTCGGTAAAGGCACCGTTACTATTTCTGAATTCAAGTCTGGTAGCCCGTCGTTGTGCGCGGTTGCCGACTCTGTTCATATTCACCTTGATCGTCGCCTGACCTGGGGCGAAACCAAAGAATCTGCCGTTAAAGAGGTTGAAGAAGTTATTAAGGCTGTCGGGCTCAAACTCGGCGATGAAGCAAAGGTTGAAGTGCTTCATTATGAAGAAGTCGCCTATACTGGTCTCAAATACGGCATGGAAAAATACTTCCCGACCTGGAAGATCCCAGAGGGCGAACATGTTGTGCAGACCGGTGTAAAATCATTCAAAGAACTGTTCGAAAAAGATCCAAAGGTCGACAAATGGACATTCTCGACCAACGGCGTTACCATCAACGGCTACTACAAGATTCCAATGATCGGTTTTGGCCCGGGCAACGAAGTTCACGCGCATGCCCCCAACGAAAAATGTCCGGTCGATGATCTGGTTAAGGCTTCGGCTTTCTACGCACTCTACGCCTATTACATCTAAGTTGTGAAACAAAACCCGGTAAGCGGCAAAAAGCCAACTTACCGGGTTTATTATGAATAAAAAGCGAAAGGTATTACTAAATGAAAGAATTCAAGGCTTTGTTGAAAGAGATCAAAGGTTATAAGACAAACATGTTCGGAAAAGATCTGCTCCTGACCTGGGAAAAGACTACCGACGAGCTCAAACAGATCTTGGCAATTGCCGATCTGCTCAAGCTTATGCGCGACAACAACGTTTCATCAAGAGTTTTCGACAGCGGCCTGGCGGTTTCGCTTTTCCGCGACAATTCGACCCGAACCAGATTTTCTTTTGCCTCGGCATGTAATCTGCTCGGTCTTGCTGTTCAGGATCTCGACGAAGGCAAATCGCAGATTGCTCACGGTGAAACCGTGCGTGAAACAGCAAATATGATCTCTTTTCTGTCAGAAGTCGTTGGTATTCGCGACGATATGTATCTTGGCGCCGGCAATGCCTATATGCGCGAAGTCGGTGAAGCCCTCGACGACGGCTTTAAGCAGAAGGTTCTGCCACAGCGCCCGGCCGTAGTAAATCTGCAGTGCGACATCGACCACCCGACACAGTCTATGGCCGATCTCGGCTGGCTCAAAGAGCACTTTGGTGGCCTCGATAATCTCAAGGGCAAAAAGATTGCGATGACATGGGCTTATTCTCCCAGTTATGGTAAGCCACTGTCAGTTCCACAGGGCATCATCGGCCTGATGACCAGGTTCGGCATGGATGTTTCTCTCGCTCATCCAGAGGGCTATAACCTGATCCCAGATGTTGTTAAAGTTGCCGAGAAGAATGCCAAGGCCAGCGGTGGCAAATTTACTGTAAGCAACAGCATGGAAGAAGCCTTTAAAGGCGCTGATATCGTATATCCTAAGAGCTGGGCGCCCTATTCGGTTATGGAAAAGCGCACTGTGCTGCTGCGCAAGAGTGATCATGACGGTCTCAAAGGGCTCGAAAAGGAATGTCTCGCCAACAACGCCAAGTTCAAAAACTGGGAATGCACCGAAGAGATGATGAAGCTCACGAAAAAGGGCAAGGCGCTTTACATGCATTGTCTGCCTGCTGACATCACCGATGTATCGTGCAAGGCTGGCGAAGTTGCCGCTTCGGTTTTCGATCGCTATCGCATCGAAACCTACAAAGAAGCCGGCTACAAGCCCTACATGATCGCTGCCATGATTCTGACCAGCCGATTCCCCAATGTGCCAGAATTGCTCGAAAAGCTCACTGAAAAAGATCGCAAAAGAATCAAAGTTTGATCTGATAGAAGACTAAGCCAGCGCAGCCCGGCCCATGCCAGGCTGCGCTTTTTTTTGTGCGGTTGCTAATTGACTTATGCATTTAATCACGTATAATGCGGAATTGTGTTGATACTCGACGTCTACTAACTGGAGGATCTCTGATGAAATTTCGTTTTGTTATTTTTATGCTTCTGGCGGCTCTGCTGCTATGTCCGGCAGGCTCGCTGTGGGCTGAGCAGGATGAGCTAACTGAAAGTCAGCTCAAAGAAGCTAATATGAATCCTGAGGGTCCTGTTTTGGAATTCCTTGAAAAAGAAAACGGCGCTCTTGGCGAAAAGATACAGGAAAAGATCGGCAACGGCAGCGTTGACCCGAATAATCCCGAAAGCCTGGTAAAAGAACTCGGCAAAGAAGCCAAAGGCATTCTCGCGCGCTCAATAGAGTTGCGCAAAACCATTAAAGAACCAACCCAGCGCCTTATTCTCGATATGGAAATGGTCACTCTTGGTTCTCAGTCTGGTCTGGTAAACGAAGTTATTGCCGTCATTTCCAACTGGAAGGGCGACATGCGTGAAGCTATGATTATCACCGCCGCTCAGCGTTTCCAGATGATGAAAATTCCTATGAATGCAGAATTCGATGCTTTGCTCAAGGAGCTGGGATCTTCAAAGGATCCGCAAATAGTCAAAGCAGCTGAGCGCATGCTCAACCCGTTCTTCAGAAATCCTGAAGGTCATACGTTTCCTGCCTTTCCGGATGGAAAAAAGACTATCGACGGCAAAGACCTTAATCTCGAAAGATTCAAGGGCAAAGTTTTGCTCGTCGATTTCTGGGCCACCTGGTGCCCACCCTGCGTTGCTGAAGTTGGCTCGCTGGTCAGCGCCTATAATAAATACAAAGACAAGGGTTTCGAGATTGTCGGCATCTCTTTTGATAAAGAACGAGAAGCCTTTGACAAGTTTGCAAAAGAGAATAAAATGGATTGGGTACACTACTATGACGGCAAATACTGGGAAAACGAAGTTGGCCCGACCTATGGTATTCAGTCGATTCCTACCATGTATCTGCTTGATCGCGAAGGTAAGGTTATTACTACCGACCTGCGCAGCGGCAAACTTGAAAAAGAGCTTGAAAAGCTCCTCAAATAGACAGTAAACATAAAAAAAGGCCCCGGATTATTCCGGGGCCTTTTTTTATGAGCGATATTACCGTGTAAGAGCCTGTTTGATCGCTTCCTGTAGACTGCTGCTGTTGAATGGTTTGCTCAGATACGCCTGCGGTTGCTGGCTGTGCTCGCCCTTCATGACATAGCTTTGATCATATCCGCTGGCTAGAATTACCGGTAAGTCCGGCGAAATTTTACGTAGTTCATCGAGAGTCTGCCAGCCATCTATGCCGGGCATCACGAGATCACAGATGACGAGATCTATCTGGCCTCTGAGTGCCTTGAACACCTCTATTGCTTTCTCGCCACTACAAGCCTCAATTACTTTGTAATTAAAATTCTCAAGCAGGCTGCGTGTGATATAGCGCACCATTTCTTCGTCTTCGACGACAAGAATCATATTACATTCGGACTGCATCCTGGAATTTTTTGTCAAAGATTTTTGTGTTTCCGGCAAGCTTTCGCCACATGGAAAATAAAAGCAGAACGAACTACCCTGCTTCTGCTGACTGTTTACCGTTATGCCCCCACCAATGCTGCGCATACAGCCGAGAGCATTGGCCAGGCCAAGTCCGCGCCCGGCAAACTTGGTAGTAAAAAACGGGTCAAAAATTTTGCCGATGTCATCTTCTGCGATGCCATCTCCGTTATCCTGCACTTTAAGGCAACCATAAAGATCGTGGTCGGGAGTCCAGGCAACGGGAAATCTGTGTGAGTGAGGAATCTCAGATGATTTGACTGTGAAAATGCTTATTGCAATTTTGCCAGAATTATCACCATAAGATTCAGAAGCGTTTATTACCAGATTCTTTATTACCTGAGCGAGTCGATTTTGGTTGGCGTTTATCGTTACATCAGTATTTGGTTTAATAAGTTCAAGTTGGTGCCTTGATGGCAGATGTTCGTTCAGGGTGTTTAGTTGAGCCCGGCATATTTCATAGAGTTTCAGATCCTGACTTTCTACCTGCTGCTGTCCAAGATAACTCAGCATCAATGTGCTCATATCGGCAGCTTTGTGTGTTGCCCGCATTGCATCGTTGATACTTCTAAGACTTTTGTCATCACTCTGCTTGTTTCGTGCAAGCAGTTCGAGATTGCCAAGCACAACTTGCAGCTGATTATTGAAATGATGGGCGATAGCACCGGCCATGCGTCCAAGACTGTCGGCTTTAAGACTCTGCTGACGGTGGATCTCAAGCTGACGTTTGTGCTCTTCGACTTCCTTGCGTTCGGTGATATTACGAGTTATGCCAATAACCTCAGCGTGCTGGGTGACCGGGTTAAAAATCAGGTTTGTTAATATTTCTGTCTGGATTATGCGTCCGTCTTTGCAGATCTGATCAATCTCGTCAATGTAGCTGGTCTGGCGGTTGTGGCGTAGATTGTCGAGACGCACATGTGTAAATTCATACATTCTTTTTGCTGATTCAGCGGTAAGATTGGCGGTAAATTCACTCTGCATCATTTCATCGGGAGTGTATCCTAATATTCTGGTCGCTGCCGGGCTGATAAAAGTATATTTAAAAGTTTCCAGGTCAAGGATCCAGATTATGTCATTGACGTTCTCTGCCACCAGCTTGTATCTGTTTTCGCTCTCGCGCAACTGTTTTTCGGTCGTTTTTTTTGTCAGTGCACTCGAGAACATTTCAGAAATGATTTTGAGCAGCGAAATTTCTTCATAAGCCCAGCTTCGATTGCTTTTTACGCAGTCATAACCAAAAAGGCCGATGAACTTTCCCTGCATTATCAGGGGCAGTAAGAGAATTGAGCTTACTTCATCGTCAATGAGAATTTTTTTGAAGTCTGCCATTTCAGCGGGCATATTGGCGATATCGGTAAAGTGAAGATATTCCACTGAGTGCTCGGCAAAATCAAGAACACCAGGCAACTGGCTTATGGGAAGACATTGGTATTTATGCTTTACGGATTTAATCCCATCTTCGCACCATTCATGGGTGTTGGTAATGGTTTGTCCTTCAGGGTCTACCTGAAAAACGTAGCCTCGGTCGGCGTCAAAAAAACGCCCACTGAGACAGAGTGCGTTTTCTATTACCTGATCCATTTTGTTGAGTGGCACACTGACAAGACTCTGGGCAATATTGGAAACCAGTCGCTCAAGTTGAAACTGGTATTGCAGACGATCTTGCGTCACCCGGTGTTCGCTGATATCTTCAAAGATCGCTATGCCCCCAGCTATTTTTGAGTCAGTCGTAATTATGGGAGTAGCTAGAACCTTTATTGGAGATATTTTGTTGGCAGTAGTCGAACTGTAGTAACCTTCATAGTAACCATTGCGGCCTTTCAAGACACTGCCAATACATTCAACCG
>Ga0180007_10002412_pt1 | contig 22427 bp, 23 predicted proteins | sample MM_PC_MetaG_FD_121122 | JGI IMG/M metagenome (GOLD analysis project Ga0180007, IMG submission 121122) | Groundwater microbial communities from the Aspo Hard Rock Laboratory (HRL) deep subsurface site, Sweden - MM_PC_MetaG | ecosystem: Environmental > Aquatic > Deep subsurface > Groundwater... | reverse complement strand
TTAGTTTTGTGTTATTACCGCGGGCGAGTTCATAAAAGAACTCTCCAATCGGGGTTATCATACCTTCCTGCTGGATACTTATTGTTGGGTATCCAAATCGAGAGGTCCATTCTAATGGATAGATACCATAATTGTTAACAATACAGTTTATATCTATATAACCAACGTATCCTTCCTCTGCGAGTTTAGGTTCCATCTTTTTGAGGGTCTGGTTAAAGATCTTATTAGGACCGCTCCAGAACATTGCAGTACCCATCTCTCCGGTAGAAGGACCTAAATTTCCTGGAAATAATTTCTTGTGTTCAAAATTAACATTTATTGGATAAATAAACTCTTTTCCATTAAAGAATGCTCCTACTGCAACTTCTACACCATTAATCCTTTTCTGTAATTGAAATATCGGAATCTTATCAGCCCACGCTTGATTGTAATCTCCTAATACCTGAATTACGTCGGCTCCTTTATCATCTTCACCAATGAAAAGTAATCCTTTGATGTTCTGGCTTTCACCACTAGGTTTGATAACATACTTGTCAGGGTGAGCTTTGACAAATTCAATCGCTTCTTCAAAAGAAGTAAAGTCACGGTATGGGATTATTGAGACTCCTACTTTTTTAAGTTCTTCCTGACCAAACGCTCTGTCATCTTCAAGCTTATCTGTGTACGGAGTTCCACCAATGACAAATTTTCCTTGATCTCTGAGCTTCTTTGCCATCTCACCCATGCCAAGAACATCGTCAAAAACAATAACGTCAGCCCAGTCAACCTGGTCTTCCCAACTGTCAATCATAGGTACAAAACCTTCACCAACTTCCTTGTCTTCTGGATTTTGGATATAATATTTTGCATTGTGACCTTCTTGGACAATCTTCCAAGCAATGTCACTGATAAGTCCATCATAGGACACGAAAAGAAATTTTTTTGGTTCCATTAATTTGAGAATAGTTCCCGTTTCACCCCTGTATTTTTAAGATAAAATATCTTTGATGTTTCGTATCACCTCTTGCTTTTAAATTTTTCTATTCCAGAAAATCTGTGGACGAGAAGTCATGGTCTTTTACTTTTCCTCATGGAATTATAATACCCTAAGAAAGTGAAGGTGGTTCCAATTAAAAGGCTGATTAATGCTATCTTTATTGTCATTATTGTGAAAAATTTGATTGGGAAAGTTGTGATCAGGAAAGATTCCAAAGGGAAGGTCCAATTGCCTTGTGGGAAGAAGATCTGGTGGAAGATGTTAAAGCTAAAGTTAAAACTTATCGCTGCAAATAAAACAATAATTACTGTTAATGCTAAACTAGCAATACCACCATAAAGAATCATCTTTTCTTTGATGTATTTGTTTTTACGGTGTTGGGTGTATAATAAACTACAGATGATTAACGAAAGTAAGAAAAAATATTCTAGTTTGGTCATTAGTTTGCTGACATCATTCAGATGGGAAATTTCTTGTTCTGTAATTGCTTGAATTGAATAAGTTCCATTAGCTGTTTGAAAGGTTTCTGTTATGTTAACTAATTGTTCTTCAAACTCTACAGGTTTGTTTAGGAAATCCATGACTAATTGTTGGTTATCATCAAGTGATGTGAAGAGTAATGCTAATTTGTACGAGAACAAGATTAAGAGTATAGGTAATAGGATTATGAAGATTGTGAGAAAAATTTTGTTTGTTCGGGATGTTTTCATTAGAGCTGAGGAGAGTTTCATTACTGTTGAAAAAGTTTTATTGGTTTATATAATTATTCTTTAGTTAAAAACCTATTTGTGGTATTTTCCCCAAAGATTATTAATTGTGGTAGGCAAGATTTAAGTAAGATAATTTGTTTTTAAAACTTAATTTTTATTTTTGAATTATGACAAATCATGAATTTATACTTAAACAAGGAGGTACTAAAATGACAGACCAAACAGTTGAACTGTTACCCTATGCTTACAATTCATTAGAACCGTACTTTGATGAACAAACCATGAAAATTCATCACGATAAACATCATCAAGCGTATTTTACTAATTTCTTGAAAGCAATTGCTGGAACAGAATTGGAAGGCAAAGATGTAAAAGAAATTTTGAGTAATTTAGACAAAGTGCCAGCTAATATCAAACAAGCTGTGATCAATCATAGTGGTGGATATTTCCATCATTCATTCTTTTGGACAATCTTGAAGAAAGATGTTCCATTTGAAGGTAAAGTTGCAAAAGCGATAAAAACTAAGTGGGGAAGTTTTGATAAATTCAAAGAAGAATTTTCTCAAGCTGCTACTAAAGTATTTGGTAGTGGTTGGGCATGGTTAGTTCTGAAGAATGGGAAATTAAAAATTGTCAAAACTTCTAATCAAGATTCTCCGTTAAGTTTAAGGTTGGTGCCATTACTTGGCATTGATGTCTGGGAACATGCGTATTATTTGAAATATCAAAACAAACGTCCAGAATTCATTGAAGCATTTTGGAATGTTGTCAATTGGGAGAAAGTTAATGAATATTACTTGGCTTGGAAAATATAATTTTTTATTTTCATTATATTCTTAAGTATAGTCTTTTCGTTAAGTTGTCGATTCTTTTATATTCTTAATTCTACAATCCCGGTTAAGAAAAGAAGAGTAATAATTTGTTAAATAATGAAGAATAAATAATAATCTTTATATATATATATATAAAATAAGTATTAAGATATTTAGTTTGGAAAATATTAAATCATCAATATGTAATCAACAATATATCATATTATCTACTAAATAAAGAGGTGTTAGGAAACGGAAAATGTTAGAGACGTAGTCTGGACAAAGATAAAAGGGTTTTTGTTTAAAGAACCTGAGCCCGCTAAAAAATCACGCAGGAGGGCAACGAAATCTAAAGTTGTGAGAGAACCAACGGCTAAAGATACAGTTAGAAAACCAACAAGAAAGAATTCTATTAAAATACCAAAGAAAGCTCCAAAAAGTAGTACTAAAAAAAGAGAAGTAGCAAGTGTCAAAGAAAAAATTGGAGAAAAGATAAAGAGATTTATATTTAAGGATTATAAGCTGACAAAAAACCCTGAAAAGAAAAGACCAATAAAGAACGTAGCAAGATCTAAAGTTGTAAGTAAACCAACAGATAAGAAAATAGTTAGTAAGCCAACAAGAAATAGTTCTATAAAGAAATTTAATAAACTAACAAAAAGAGATAATAAAAAAAATAAAGTAAAAAATGTCAGAGAGAAAATTAAGACAAAGATAACTGGATTTATTTTTAAGGAACCTGAACCAATTAAAAAATCAGTAAAGGAAGCTTCAAAATCTAAAAAGCCTGTAACAGAAAAAAAGACTACACCAAAGGGAAAAAGGATAGTAATTAAAAATAAAGCTATTAAAATAAATAAAAAGAAAGCAATTAAACAAATTAAACAAACTAAAAAGAAAGTAAATAAAAAAGATATTATAAAAAAGCCGGTTAGGATCGTTAAAAAATCAGTTAAGATCATAAAAAAGCAGGTTAAGAAACCAATTGCAAAACCTGCTACGAGGTTGGTTGCAAAACCTGCTACGAGGTTGGTTGCAAAACCTGCTACAAAACCAGTCAGAAAGAAAATACAAAAAAAAAATAAAACACTTCTTACTAAGAAAAACGCTCCCACCAAGAAAAGAAAGAAAGTTAAACCGGCGGCAAAAAGACTAAAAAAAATAACTAAAAATGTTTTTCCTCTGACGCTTGTTAAGTCATCAGAAAACCCAGTAATTTCACCTCAAGCAGAAAATTATTGGGAAGCCTGGCAAACATTTAATCCGGGAGTTATTCTGCTGAATGGCAAAGTACATTTTCTTTATCGGGCCATAGGACAAGACGGCATTTCACGTTTAGGGTATGCAGTATCTAGCGATGGGTTCAATATCGATGAGAGATTACCTTATCCTGTTTATGAGCATCAATGTAAACAATGCCAGTTCAATATTTATTCTTATTTTTCCGGCGGCAGCTGGGGTGGCTGTGAAGATCCACGAATAGTCCGGGTTAATGGTGAAGATGTGCTTTATATGACATATACAGCTTGTGACGATGGGCTAAGAGTGGGACTTACTTCGATAAAGGTAAAAGATTTCCAGCAGAAGAGATGGAACTGGAAAACTCCAGAATTAATTTCACAGCTGGGCGAGATTCATAAAAACTGGGTAATCTTCCCTGATAAAATAAACGGCAAATATGCCATCTTACATAGTATCAATCCTGATATATCTGTAGCTTATGTTGATAATTTGGAATTTGCCGATCAAAAATATATCCAAAGCCAGCATGGTGGAAAACCTCAAAAGATACCTAAAAAATGCTGGCATAATTGGGTAAGAGGCGCCGGGCCTCCACCATTGAATACAGAATACGGCTGGCTTGTATTTTATCACGCCATGGACGATCGTGATCCCGGTAAATATAAGGTTGGTGCTATGCTCTTGGATCTTAATGATCCGACTAAAATACTGCACCGTTCTTCAGAACCAATATTAGAACCTAATGAATTATATGAAAATGATGGCTTTAAGTCTGGTATTGTTTATGCTTCAGGGGCGATAGTTAAAGATGGAAAACTTCTTGTTTATTATGGCGGTGCTGATAGTTATGTATGTGTAGCTTATGCTGATTTTGAAGAATTTATAGTGGCATTAAAACAGGGAGCTAAAATAAAACTTAAAAAGAAAAAACTCATAAAGAAAAGAATATTACCAATGTCAGGAAGGAAAAAATAAAATGATTGTTAAAAGATACGAAAAAAATCCAATTTTAAAACCAAAAACAATCCATTCGTGGGAAGCTCATGCAGTTTTCAATGGATGTCCAATCCAAAAAGGAAAAGAGGTTTATCTTATTTATAGGGCACTTTCTTTGCCTCATTATCATTCTCTTGCTAATACAATGATGATGGTTTCAGATATTGGAATTGCTCCCAGCAAAGATGGAATTAATTTTCATGACCACAAAAAGTTTATCATTCCTGAACATCAATGGGAAAAGTTTGGTTGTGAGGATCCGCGCGTAACTAAATTAAATAACAAATACTTTATTTTTTACACCGCCCTTTCAACTTATCCTTTCAGCGCTGACGGGATTAAGGTTGGATTAGCTATCAGTAAAGACCTTAAAGAAATTGAAGAGAAACATTTGATCACTCCATTCAACGCTAAAGCGATGTCTCTTTTTCCCGAAAAGATTAATAATAAATTATGGACAATATTAACTGTCAACACCGACTGTCCACCAGCAAGAATCTGTCTTGCTTCTTTTGATAAAGAGGAAGAATTATGGCAGGAAGCCTATTGGAACAAATGGTATCATAAACATGAGAAATATTCTTTGCCCCTTAAACGCGGCCCTCAGGACCATATTGAGATTGGCGCTCCGCCATTAAAAACGAAATATGGGTGGCTTTTAATTTATTCATATATTAGAAATTATTTTACTTCCAACCGAATTTTTGGTGTTGAGGTAGCTCTCCTTGATCTGAAAAATCCATTTAAAGTAATTGGACAAACAAAAGCCCCACTTTTAGTTCCAGAAGAATACTATGAAAAGATGGGTTATATCCCGAATATAGTTTTTCCTTCAGGAGCTCTTTTAAAAAATGATCAGATTTATCTTTATTATGGTGCAGCTGATACTACTTGCTGTCTTGCATTTATTGATTTGCCGTTATTAATCAATAAACTTCTAAAAAAAGAAAAACCGGTAAAGTTTGAAAGATCCAGTAAAAAGCCGTTAATTACTCTTAACCTAAAACATTCCTGGGAATCCAAGGCAACACTCAATCCTGGAGCGATTTATCTAGATGGTAAAGTTCATCTAATCTACAGGGCCATGTCCAAGGAAAATACTTCTGTTTTTGGTTATGCTAATAGTAAGGATGGAGTTCATTTAGATTACCGTTCACTAGAACCAATTTATCTGCCCAGAGAATCTTTTGAACAGAAATTTGTTGCTAATGGAAATTCTGGCTGTGAAGATCCACGGCTTACTAAGATTGAAGATAAAATTTATATGTGTTATACTGCATTTGATGGAAAAAACCCGCCTCGTGTAGCTTTAACCTGGATAACAGAAAAAGATTTCTTAGCTCAGGAATGGAATTGGTCGAAACCAGTTCTAATATCGGCTCCCAATATAGATGATAAAGATGCTTGCATCTTTCCCGAAAAGATTGCCGGAAAATATTTTATCATTCATCGAAGTGGTGATGATATAGATTCTGCTCTGGTTTCCAGTCTTGAATTTAATGATTCCATCTGGCTTGAAGAATATCGTTGGATCGCTCCAAGAGTGGGGTGGTGGGACAGCCAAAAAGTTGGAATTTCCGCACCTCCAATAAAAACAAGCAAAGGCTGGGTCTTGCTTTACCATGGGGTATCTGATGATAAAATTTATCGGGTGGGAGCAATACTTTTAGATTTGAAAGATCCTTTAAAAGTTATCGCTCGTACTGACGAACCTCTTTTTGAACCTGAGACTGTGTACGAGAAAAAAGGGCAAATTCCTAATGTTGTTTTTCCTTGCGGTGCAGTTGCAATAAAAGATAAAATTTTCATGTATTATGGGGGAGCTGACCAAGTGATTGGAGTAGCAACGATATCTATAAAGAAATTATTAAAGGTATTTGAATCATGTAAATGTTGAAAGATCATAAAAAATGAAAAAATACTCAGAAAAAAGACAGTGGGGTGGATTTGAAAGGTTTACTTTAAACAAACTTTCAACTGTCAAGATCTTGACTATAAAACCAAAACAAAAATTTTCTTTGCAGTACCACCATAAACGAAATGAATTTTGGAAATTTTTAGATAATCCTGCTAAAGTTACGATTGATAAAAAAACTTTTAGAGTAAAAAAGGATGAAGAAATATTTATCCCAGCAAAAACTTTACATCGGATAGAAGCTTATTCTAAGCCAGTCCGAGTATTAGAAATCTCTTTTGGAAAATTCAATGAAAAAGATATCAAAAGAATTGAAGATGTATATGGAAGGGAATAGGATGGAAAAAAATAAACCTATATCTGAATTATCTAAGGAAAACTTGAAAAAAATCAAATTAATAGTGTTTGATGTTGATGGAGTTTTGGTGCCAAGAGGTACCCGGATAAAACAGGAAGGCAACATCACAACGCTAGAAACAAAAGTTATCGAGAAAAAACAAATAGAACAAATTAAGAAATTGTATAATTTAGGTTTCAGGATAAATATTAATTCAGGAAGAGGTCTTTACATGCTTCAAGAGATGTTCCGCGAAGTTCTTCCTTTTATCAGTATAACTTATGAAAATGGAAGTGCTACTTGGGTTAATGGGAATATTTACCAACATGTTAATTCTTTTAATAATCTTAAGAATGTTTTTTTCAAGTTAAAAAAAGTTAGGAGTAAGAATATCAAAGGTTTTGAGCCAAAGGAACTGATTATTACTATCCACTGCAAAAAGCCGGTAAAAAAGATAGAATCTATTGTTGCCAAACAGAAAAATCTTTATGCTATTTGGAATGATGAAGCTTATGATATAGGGGTTAAAAGTCTTCAGACAAAAGATCGTGGTCTTAAAGCTTTTATGAGAATTGATAAGTTAAAGAAAGAAAATGTTCTTGCTATAGGAGATAATTATAACGATCGTGAATTATTAGACTCAGCTGGGATTGCAGTTACAGCAGATAAGTCCAGAGTTTCTGGAGATTTTTATATACCTCTTAACAATAAAAACCTTCCAGCAAAACAGTTAATTGACCAAATTATGAAAAATTTTAGATGATAAAGTGTTTAGATCAGATAAAACTCTTCAAAATTTAAAAAAGATTTTCTATTTTCTTAATATTTTCCTTAGTCTCAGCTAGCCTTCTATTAGCTTCAAATATTAACTTTTGAATGTAAGATTTAGATAAATCCATAGTAACAATAGTTTCCATGCTACCTGTATCATTAATCTCAATGATAAAATTCTTGAAAGATATTAACCGACACTTCTTAAACCCATTTTTTAGTAACGTAGCAAGCAGTTCTTCAGCTTTGTTAAGATTACCACATTTAACATGAACAATTAACGGCTCGTAGAAAAATCTGAGCTGCTCTTCATCAGAGTCATGAAGTTCTTTTTGGATGATTTCATAAATTTCTTGCCAATCTGCTTGACCATGAGTCTTGTAAACCCATACAGCAGCACCTTTTTTGGTACCTTTCATTAAAGTGATCCTACCAGAACATGAAGATGTAGTTTCCCTGCCCTGATGTGCGTTTATCTTGTCCAGGAGTGAGATAATGTCTGGATCATAGAATCCTTGTGGAGATTTATCTTTCTTCATCTGACAAGAGAAATGGGTCATATTTTAAAAAATTAATTAAGAATAATAAAAGTTAAAGAAAATTAAAAACCTAAAGATGAACTTTAGCTTTATCAATTACAGGCAAGATTGTGTTTACTTCATCACCTGTTAACCTTCCTAGCTTAGTCCAGGAATATACACCTTCAGAATTTTTGAGTTCTCTAGTAATTTGAAGTTTTGGAGTACCTTCGTTATAAGAGAATACGCTAATAGTAATTCTGCTACGATCAAATTCAACTCCTTCTGAGAATAATTCTTTGTCTAAACTTTTATCAAAACCTGCCATTTTAATTTCCTCCAATATATTATTATTATTATTATTATTGTTATTATTATTATTATTGTTGTTGTTATTATTATTGTTATTATTATTATTATTATTATTGTTATTGTTATTATTTAATATAATATTATTTATTTTTATTTATAGCCATTTTGTTAAATAGTTTATAAATTTTTCTTGTTTTTTGGTGCTGTCAAATATTTTTTTGTAACGCAAGAGTACCAGGGCACATGAAAATAAACAAAAATTTATTTTCAGTGCCGAAATAAAGTCCCTTATTTCATGCACGGCGCGATTATGAGCTCACTATGTTCACTCATGCACCTCAATTGGCGCTGGCACTCTTGCTGTTAGTTGTAACTTTTGTTACTACATCAAGCTTTATAATCTAATAGTAATCTTATCAAAGTGGCTATTAGAAAACTGACGCCTGAACAAGAGAGAGGTACGAAATTTGAGATATGGGGAGAGTTATTGTTGCAAGAGATTGGATATAAGCGAGTGAGGAGAAATGTCCAGTACCATCGTCAGCGTTACGTTTACCGGCAAGTAGATTTAGAATTTAAAGAGGGATGGAAAAAGAATTTAGTGATTCTAGAATTGAAATATTGTAATAATGGTAAAGTAAATTTGAAGTTGAGAAGTAGCAGGAAATTTCAGAAAGGTAGAAAAAGTGGTACAAATAAAGGTAAAGCTGGTCAATTATTCAAAACTATTGAAGATATTGTAATTGAAACAGAAGAACGGCGCAGATTTGTTAAGGCCAGGCGTGCTATTTTAATGACGAATCAATATTTTTCTGATGATGTTTATCAAAAGGCAGAGATGTTTCCGAACTTAAAAATTTATGATCTTAGTGATTTGATGTATTTGGAACGTAATTATGGTACTATCTCCAAACTTATTCCTAGCAAAGGTTCGATAAGGGAGCAGATAAATTCTATTAATTTACGGCAGTATAGGATTAATGCTATCAGCGAACGGATTTGATAAAGTTTGTTAATTTAGCTTAATAATCAATTTTATTAAGATTTATTCTATTGTAATTATTATTATTATTATTATTATTATTATTATTATTATTACTTATTTTCTAGCAGAAACTTAGATATAGTCAAAATCATGAAAAATCTGCCGAAAGTGTTCGTTCATACCACACCCTAAAGGATGTGGTATGAACGAACACTTTCACAAAAGGCAGATTTTTGTGATACAAAAAATTTCGACCTGAAGGTCGGGGTATTAGACCCCGCTTAAAATTTCCTGTCGAAATTTTTTCGTATAAAGTAATCTCTAAACTTTCTCCATCCGCCACAGTCCAACTTCAACATCTTTTACTGGTTTTTTATGGAAATGGAAAGTAGCTTTGATTGGAAATTCATAGCGCCAATGGTGGGTTATCTTAAAATTATGATCCTTGCTGATCGCTTCTACAAATTCTTTAGTATTTGACTTGTGCATACTGTAAATTACTGGTGCAACCTGAAAGGCTTTTTCAAGGAAAAGTTTGTCAATATGCTTTTCTTTGGTACCGAACGGTGGATTTTGTACTACAATGTCAACTTCTTGATCAAAAATAGAAATGTCTTGAGTCATGAACTCTGCTTCTCCCAAATCGTACTCTTCTTTGATTTTGTTATAATTTTTGATACAGATTTGCATAATTTCTGGATCTTTATCTACAAAATAAACTTTTTTTGCTCCTAACAGAAGTAACCCAATACCTAATATTCCTGGTCCGGAAGCAGCGTCAAGTATATTTTTGTTAGCAACTTCTTTGTTCATTGCCATCCACCAGATCCAGTCTGCGGCAATATGTTCAGGCGTGGCATACTGTTCCAAACCAACTAACGCTTCTTTGAACCCTTCTAATTTGCTTAAGGTTATTTCTAATTCTTTCTTTGATCTGAATGACATTATAATTGTAGTTTAGAATGAGTTTAATAAAAGTTTCTAAAAATAATTTAACTCACATACTAAAAAGACAAAACATCAAGCATTTTGTCTTTTTGTATATACAAAAATGATTAATTCATAAATAAATTAATCAATTTTAAGTATAAAAGAGTTCATTTTTTGTTACTACCATACTAAATAATTTTAGTTTTACCGACGATAAATCAGAACTAGTATACAGAACTTGTAAACTCTTTATAAAAACTTCTAACTATTGCTAAGTGATTGTACTTTGCAAAAACGAAAGCTATTTAAATCATGAAAAAATCAATTTTAGTTGGGGGGTGCGGTTGGTAGAACTACTACCGCTATGATGTTTAGCGCAGATGGTATTAGCTATGAATAGCAAAATAAAAACTAACTTTGAGGAAGTTCGGACAAACCTAGAGGAACATCTTTCCGCTATTAATGAGAACAGTTCTGAAATTCAAGCACTTTTTGATTATCTACAAGAGATGGAAGTTAAGATTGATAAATTGAATTCTCGATTGGATCAAGTTCAGTTGATTCAAGGTGAATCTGCTAAAGAGCAAGTCGAACCATTAGATAATGTTGAAAAGCAGATCTTCTTAGTACTTTATACTGAAGAGATGGCATTAAGTATGAAGGAATTAGCTGAAAAGGCAAAAGTGCCTTTTGAAGTAGTACAAAATTATATTACCTCTTTGTCTCGAAAGGGAATTCCAATTATTCGTTCAATGTTTAACAAGCAGATTTTTGTGCAATTGGAACAGAAGTTTAAGGAACGACAAGCAAAAGAGAATTTGATCAATCTTTCTTTGGACAGCTTTTTTTGAGCTTTGTTTTTATGTTTTCAAATTGATTTTATTTGTTAATTTCAAACATCATCTAAAGGATTTTTCACTTCTTTTAATCTTTTCTGAGAAACGTGCGTATAGATCTCTGTCGTCTGTAAATTGGAATGTCCTAAAAGTTCTTGGATTGTTCTTATAGAAGTTCCAGAATCGTGCAAATGTGTGGCAAACGAGTGTCTGAGTTTGTGTGGTGTTACTTGTTTGTTAATTCCAGCTTTTTTCCCTGCCAGAGAGACTATCTTTTGTACATTTCTCGACGATAATTGGTTGTTGGAATGGTTTTGAAATAGAAATCCAGTTTTTCTACCGTCAAGGTATTTGTAAAGGTCTTCTGTTAAGTTTTTGGATATGAAAAATAATCTGTCCTTACCACCTTTACCTCTTCTAACAAAACCTTTGTTATCTCTTAATTGTAAATCTTCAACTTTTAGAGAACAAATTTCTGAAACTCGTAAGCCTGAACTGTATAAAAATTTGACAATTAATTTACTTTTTTTGCCAGTTGCGTTGTTGATTAAAGAAGTAATTTCTTCTTTTGTTAGATAGACTGGTAGACTACGTTGTATTTTTGGTACTTTAACACCAACAATGCCTTTTTCAAGAACTTCATTATAGTGAAATAATAATGCTGATCTTGCTAAGTTAATTGTCCTTGGTGCTGTTTTTTTGTTGATCATTGCTGCTAGAAATTTCTTAATATCATCACGATTAACATCTAATTTTTCTTTTTCGATAAAGCTAAGAAATTCATGATTGAAACGCAAGTATGCTTTTTGTGTACTTTCAGACATGCCTCTTAGGCTTAGTTCTGTTTCCAGTTCTGTTAAGTCTACCATCCTCTTGCATTGAGAATGCAGAACTAGTTAATAAAAGTTCGTATAATTAAGTTATTTTCTGGAACAATAATTATTAAATAGTTTTAATTCTAAAAATAAGGTGTGGCTGAGACCGAATTATATGACTATTTTAGAACTACTGAAGGTGTTTTTATTCAAAGAGCAACATTTTCTTCAGTTGGTACAAAGTTAGGATTGCCTATTCTTTTAAGAAATGATTGTGGTAATAGGGTTGTTGATGGTTTAAGGTTTAGAAAGTTTAAAACTAATGGTGAACAATTACCTCAATTAACAGAGGCATTATATCGTGAAGATTTGGGAGGTGATGTTTATCAAGTAGAAACTTCTCAAGTTTTAAATCAGTGGCATCATAGTAAACTGCAGTTAACTGATGAGAGAAAAACTATTGCCGAAAAGGTTTTTGATATTACTGGATTTAAAGTTTCTATGATTGGATCATTTTTATTGGGTTATGAAAAAATTGGTTCGGATATGGATTTTGTAGTCTATGGAAGTAATGCTCATCAATCAGTTATTGAGAATTGGGATAAAATTCTTAAAGCGGTAAGAGGTACAAATCCCCCAGTTAAAGCATTTGAAAAAAAAGCACGATTATACTCATTACGATTTGGAATTGATCCAGAAATTTTAAGAAAAATAATTGAGCGAAGGAATGCTAAATTTTATGTAAATGGAACAGAAGCAAGTTTAATTTATTCTTATGGTCCTTCAGATGAGATTCCTATACATCCCTATCAACCAATTGAACAATCAGTAGAAGTAACACTTGAAGATGTGGTCATAGATAATGCTCATGCTCTTATGATGCCAAGAATGTATCAATGTGAAGGTTCTACCGTCTGGTCATTTAGATGGATGGACAGAGGCTTTGCATACGCGGGTGATAAGGTTACAATTAAGGGTAATCGTATTGATGATAGAGATATTATTTTATCAGGTGATAATCATTACATATTACCGTCAGGGTTAAGAAAATAATTAAGTAAATATTTTATTTCTTTTTCTATATCTTCAATCTTATCAGGATCAAACGCTTCTTCTATTATCATAGGAACGTCAAGATTTTTTACAAGTTCTAGAGTTTTAGAAGCACCATGCATAAAAAAATGTGAGTGGGCTTTATTGTCAAACACCTTATTTAAGTGCACTTCACAAATTCTGTTTGAATATTTATCAAAAAAAACTTTTAGTAATTCAAAATCATGAAATTCTGCGTGACCTATATCAAAAACAAACCGTACATCAACCTTAGATAATAATTTATCAAAACCATCAAGATGAAATTTAGATGGAATTTGTAGTTCTGTAACAATTTTAACGTCAAATTCTTTTTCCAGATTTTTAACAAAATCCCAGTTTTTTACTTGTTCTGGATGAGTAACAATTAGTTTTGAATCGGTTTCGTGATATATTTGGTTTATTTTTTTAAATATTCTCCGTGTTTGTTCATTATCTTCTATTATATCATGAAATGGATAATGAATTGAAACGCATTCTAGTGCCTTTAAAAATTTTATTGACTTATCATTAAGATCAATTTCTAGTTCATCTTCACATGAGTATGTCAATTCGTAAGAATTAAAATTATACTTTTTACACAAGGTTAGAAAAAACTCAATTATTTTGTTCTGGTCCTTTGGAAAAAATAATTTGTACAAATTACCACTTGCTAATCCTAAGTTCATATTTTAGTTACTCCCCCTTGCAAAAATAGAAAACAGACTCCTTTAAATTACTTCTGGTAATTAAAAAAACATTCAAAACTTAATCCTTCTGCCTTTCCAGACAATCTTCTTGCCCAGAGTAATATGTAAAGAGTAAAATGCTACAATGATAAAGAAAATGATGTGTGCTGGGAACAGGATCAAATTAACAATAACATTTTGCCTTGATAACACAGAACTTAACGCACGTTGAAATATTAAAGGCACATAAACAAAAATGTAAATTATGTTAAAAAATGCTAGAATGAAAGGTACAACAAATAAAGTAAACAGGCCAAGTAAATATAATACATAAATGACTGGTCTAATACTGGCACCATTATAAGTTGAACGTGCCATTCCATTAACTGATTCTCTCAAACCACTATACATTCGACATTCAACTAATCCAGTACTTTTACAGGGTAATATCTTATGACCTAATTCTTTTACTTTCTTGGCCATTTCCATGTCCTCTACAACAATCTTCCTGATAGCCTTATGTCTGCCCATCTCTAGATATGTTTCTTTCTTTATCAGAATAAATTGACCAATCGCAACACTGAAATGTGTTGTTTTCAATCGATAAACTAAATCAAATGGGATAAATGATAAAGTAAGCCAATCAATCAAAGGAACAACTAACCATTCTCCTAAACCACCTAATTTTTGTCTCGGGAAACAACTTAACATTTGAACGTCTTTCTTCTGCATTAAAGCTAATGCTGAGGTTAAAGTTTCTGGTCGTAATGTTACATCGGCATCTAAAAATAAGAACTGGTCACCTTTAGCTTCTAAACCTAACTGTTGGCAGGCCCAATTTTTTCCGGTCCAATCATCTGGTAATGGTTTTCCAGAAATCATCTTTAATTTATCAGATCTGCGCATATATTTTTTGATTATATCTGCAGTTTTATCATCTGAATTGTCATCACAGACAATAACTTCATAGTTTGGATAATTTTGATGTATTATAGAGGCAAGACATTTAGAAATTCCGTCTTCTTCATTTCTGGCAGGAATTAAGATTGAAATGAATGGCAATTCTTCTTTATTTACATTTAATGTCCTTTTCTTTAATCTAGGTGCTGTTAAGAAGTTATAATAGGCTATCAAACTCACAAAAATCATGATTGCTAAAAACAAGTAAAAGATTGACATACTCCTAACGCTTATTTAGCTCCTTAAAACATTTGTGGTATTCAATCGATAATTTTATAAGATAATGGTTATTACTATCTCTTATAGATTATAGGGGGTTTTACTAATGGGAAATCTAAAAATTAATCTTATTTTTATAGCAATTATGTTAATAATTGTTGGCTTGGTAAGTGGTTGTTTTTTTGTACCACAGTTTCCAACACAAACACAAGAAGACATTCAAGAATATGAAGACGCACTTGAGGATCTTGAAAATCAATTAGAAGATTTAAATGATGAATTAGAAGATACAGTTGTTAAGGATGAGGATAAAGACGAAGAAGTTAAAGTAGTTGTATCCCAACCAGAATTTGCAATAGATGATGATGTTCAAAATCTGTTAGATAACAACAACAAATTAACAAGTATTAGTTATAATTATCGTGCTGAAAGTGCTGTAGATTCTGGCATGTATGAAATCTATCTGAAAGGCGATATGATGAAAATTATCTTGCCAGATGAGACCAATATTTTACATACTCTTGATATGGATACTGTAATCATTGATTGGGGTGACAGAACTGCAATCAGTTATTGTGCAAGTGTAAAATATTGTGAAGAAACTGGTGAAAAAGGTGAAGTCAGCATTGATAAATATTATGTTATGAATCCTATATTCTGGTTAGATAAAATTGATACTGCAGAGAAAACTGAAGAACGTAAATTGTTCAATCGGGATGCTACAGTAGCTGATATTAACGGCGGTGAATATGTCTTTTGGATAGAAAATTTCTACGGAGTTCCATTACAGGTTGAAGAGGATGGTGAAATAATTGCAGTATTTGCTGACGCTATCTTTAACAGAGTAGATGATTCTGAGATGGAATTTTTCCTGACAGATAATAATTGATTATTTCATTTTTTTATTATTTTTTAAAATTAAAATTTCTGAAAGTTTTGGTGTTTTTTTTAATTCTGAAATATTTAACCTTTGCTTAAATCTTTTTGTGCTAAAACTTTTAGTTAAAAATCGAAAGTTTTTTCTAGCTTCTTGGCAAATCTGTGCTGAAAAGTTTAGGTTGTGATTAAAAGTTTTAGAATAAAGTTATACGTTACGTTTTTGTAATATTTTTTTAATTTCTGACTTAGTCTTTTCAGAATAATCTTGGTGGTGTAGCATTTTATGGTGGTTTGGGCATAATGGAATAAGGTTATTTGGTGAATTGTTGTCTCTATTATCATCAAGATGATGTAATTCTATAATCTTGTTAAAACCACAGATTATACACTCTGTAGCTATTTTTTTATATAATTCAAGAGAAATGTTGTGATACTTCCGAACATTATACGATTTTATGTGATCATAATGAAATAATTTAGTAACGCATAATTTACACATTCCTTTGGCATGGTGTTCTTTTATTTGCTTACAATTTTTACAAAGAACTTTTTTTGGTTTCCACTGCTTTCTGTAACACTTGTAACACAAACCTTTGGCATGTTTTTCATCTAGTTTGCCACATTTTACACACTCTTTTTCCATTTTTACCAACAAATATTCTTTCGCTTAAATATTTATCTATAAGAACTACTGGTAATATACATTATGCGAAGCTTTTTATGCATAAATATGCTAAAAAACATTGTCGAAGGGTATATTTTGATTAATTTGGCAGGCTTTTTTGATAAAATCTTTTACGACAATTTTAATGTTTTTAGTAGATTTCTTGTTTTTTTGTAAGTTTCATCAATTGTTAGTTTTTGCAAAATAACTTTTTTGTCATTTTCCTCACTTTTTTTGCGCATTTTTGACATAAAATGTAAAAACTGAGAGAAATAGTTGAAACCCAGTTTCATTTCTAAAACATTTAAGCATTGTTTAAACTGTTATATTTCAAAAGTTTTAATTTAAACTTAGAATCTATTTTCTAAAACTTGTTAGCAAAAATAGATATTTCTAGCATTCTCATTTTAGTCTTTGATTAAAATATCCTTTTCTAAAACATTTAATCAATAGCAACAATCTCCATTTCTCAAAAATCGCAAATTGTAAAAACATAACAATAATGATACCAAAATGTTTATATAATTAAATTTATTGTTTTATCTTATGTTAGAATGGCTTGAAAGTTTAAAATTTTGGAAAAGTCCAGTACCACAAAGAGTAGTTTCTGAGGAAGAATTTCGACAGTGGTCTAGTCTTAATACTTGGGTTGGTGATTTACTTGATGTTCTTGATTCTATTGAGGATAAATGGAATAGTTATGCCGGTAGAAATTTTAACGACTTAGAATTATTGAAATCAACACAAAGGTTATTCAAAAGATTTGGTGTCTCGTTTTCTAAAGTTAAAAAAATTATGAATGAATTGGGTGTTGAGCATGAATTTACAGAAACTCTTGCAACATTACAATTAGAGTATAAATATCTCGATAAAAAGCATCCGAAACGTAGTATTTTAGCACAGTTGCAATTGGTAAGAAAAACTGTAAATGAATTAAAAGAAGAAATAAAAAAATTAGAGCCTAAAAGGCCTAGTGTATTCAATTAAAATTATCCAACATAACTCAAACCAGTACTTTTCTTGGTTTGGATTTCTTCAGCAACTCTGCCTTTCTCAACAATCTTCTTTAATTTTGCTTCGAAATCTTTTGCTTGTCTTTCTAAAGGTTTTGGATCAATCGCTAGACCAGCGTAAGCATCAAGAGCTCTGATGATTTCTGCAGCTGCTTTACTATCAGGTAAGTTACTTTTAGCTTCTGCAAACAGTGCTAAAACTGGTGTAGAAATATCTTTACTTAGCAAAGCTCCAGTCACTCCTACGATAATCCCTTCGTTTAATGGATTTGCAATACCTTTCAATTTTTTACTTGTGGTTGTACCAGCACTGGAATAATAAAATACTCGTGATTCACTAGTGTTTGGACTACCAACACCTTCCAGTGAGATGATTTCTTTTGCCTCTAATATTTTGGCCATTTCAGCAATAACTTCTGCCAATTTCCATCCTAAATCTTTGCCAATATTAATTGCATGGATCAGTACCAAATTATATTTTTTGTTGTAATGTATTGAGATTGGTTCAATGATTTTATTTTGATGGATAGCTACCATTGCAGGTACTTCATCCATTTCAATGATACCTATTTTTTCTGTCTGCAGATGTTCCATTAAAAATTCAGTAGCAATAGTTCCAATCAAGCCAAAGCCTGGAAATCCTTCAATGATTCGTACGCCTTTCGGTTTCTTTTTGAGAATAAGTTTCATTTATGTATCACCTTCTTTTTGTTATGGAAAGTACCAAATTCTGAGCTTATTTAAACTTTTTTGTTTTGTAATGCTCTAAAATAAAGCTAATCTTTACATTTTCTTACATAAATATTTTTATATCTCAATGTCTTTATAGGTTTAAATTGAAACTCAGCAAACCACAAAGCTTAATCTTGTTCTCTTTAGGACAGTTTTATCAGTCAATAAACCAAGTTTTGAATGACAAACCGCTGAAATTAAGTACTTCTAAAATTGCTTTTATCGAACTTCTTTTAGATTCAGGAATGGTTAGTAAACAAGAACGAGCATTGTACAAAAATATCGAAGGCTTGGAGAAGAAAAAGTTGGTTGAGTATCATAATAGGAGAATTAGGTTTACTGAAGAAGGTTTGAAAGAATTAAGAAAAATAAACCAAGATTATAAGAAATTTAATGATTTGAAAAAATATTTTCATGAAGAAATTAGACCAAAACGTGGTTTGCAGACGACAATTGATTAAAAAATTATCTGTTAATGGTTAAAACAGTATATTAAAAAATTACTAAAAATCAAACTTCTATTGTATAAACAAAATAATCATCCCACGGATTCTCTAATTTCATCATTTCTTTCAAAGTTAATTTTTCGAAATATTTTCTGAAAGGACGCATACTATTACCGTGGGCAGAAATAGCGACGTTAATCTTTTCTTTTTTCATCTTTTTCAAAAGGTCTTTTATGAACGAATTAACTCTTTTCTCAACCATTTTTACAGATTCTCCACCAGGTGGAGGGATATCATAAGAACGATGGTAAATATCATAAACAGTTTTTGCAACTTCTTCACCAAAATGCCTTTTTGTTTTTGGTCGCATTTTCCCATACTTCTTTTCGATAGATTTACAGATCAGATCTTCAATATCTTCCATGAATTCTTTATGGCTGTGTTTCTGTAATTTGCCATAACAACGTTCAATCATCCGGTCATCTTCAATGACTTCTATACATTCAGGATGATATTTGAGAACTTCTTTTAAGGTATCCTTCGACCTGCTTAATCTACTATGGTAAGCAACATCAATCTTTTTTGTTTTTAACTTCTTAGCAACAGCTTTAGCATTTGCAAAGCCAGCTTTGGTCATTTTAGAATCTATCCAGCCTGTGAACCAACCATGTTTATTGTAATAGCTCTGTCCGTGCCGGAATAGGTAGATTTTAAGTTTCATTGAAGATAAAGAATATTTGTGAGTAAATAAATGTTTCTAATAAGTGCTGGGAAATAGATTAATAAAAATAAGGTTTAAATACTACTAAATTTTCCTAATGTAAAAGATGGTGAAGATTTTTAGGTGCCAGAACTGTAAAGAACTGAAGTTTTTCTCTAATTCTAAGGTTGTTGATGGTAAAGAACTATGCCCATTCTGTGCCAAGATGGCTCTTGAATATCGTGATGAGAAAAGACTGATCAAACAAAGTAGACTTCGGAAAAATAGTGTAAAAAAAGTCAGGAAATATAACGAAAAAGAAAAAATTGCTAATGAGAAACTTAAAGAAGAGTTGAAGAGAGAAGAACTAAAACGAAAAGAGAAAGAAAGACTTCTGAAAGAAAAGGCTGAAGCTAAGAAAAAAGTACAATTAGAAAAAGAAAAAAATGCTATAAAACCAGGTAGCGTTATTATTCCTACTAATAAAAATTTATCTGGAAAATCTAAAAAGTTAGCTGAAGCAGAGAAATTGTCTGAAGTGTATAATACTGTCCTTTATGTTCATGCTACAGTTAAACGTTTGAAAGCTATTGAATGGCGGAATAACAAAGAAAAAACTATCTTGAACAAAGAAAGAGAAGTCAGACATACTCATAAAGGCGGCTGGTCACAAGAAAAATTTCAACGGTTTGTTAAGAGTAAAAAGAAAACGGCTTTAGATTGGATCGAGGACAACCTGTCTAGAAAAGGTGTATTGAGACCACCGTACGAGAAAGTTGTTCTAGAAAGCGATAAAAAGGATCTGGAAGCAGGTTTGAGTAAAGTTATGCAGAGTTTGTTGAAGTAGAATTTTCTTATTTTATATTAATTAACCACTTTGTTTTTTAGTTAGATTAATTGTTTTATAATGAGCAATTTTATTTAGGATCGGAATCTAATAAATTGGAGTAACTGAAGAAGTGTTTGTTTGAGTTCCAGTTAAGTCAAATTCGTAATAATTAATCTTAATTGGATATCCATTCTTGATAATCTTAGCTGCAATCTGACAATTTTTAACAATACAATGTTTATTATACATTTCTTCATCAATAACTAATTGTTGTGTTACTAGCATAACTTCATCTTCATAATAAATTTTGTATGGTCCAAACAATTCTGTTTGTAAGCTCACTCTTTTTGGGTTGATCAAGAATTGGAAGAACGTTTTCTTTATTAGATTAAGTTCTTTTGGATCTGAATTAGCATCTACGCTGAATTCGATAAAGTATTCATCATAATTGGAAATTCCTCCTCTCCTATTTGATGATGAGCTTGTAGTTTCAGTTTTAGATACTTCCAGATTATTTAATTCACTAATATCTTTACTATCTTGTTCATCTTTAACCATTTCTAAAGCGTTACTTTCAGGTTCAGTTTTATCATCTTGTGTGAAGCCGTCAGCATCCCCTTTGTTTTCTTCAATGTTTTCGATTAAATCGGTTTCTTTTCCTTCTTCTTTGTCTCCGATCTCAGTAAGTTTATCTTCTTCTTTAACAAATTCATTTTGTTTGTTTTCTTCTGTAAGCTTATTTAGTTCTCGTTTCTTATCTTCATCTAGAATTGTTTCTTTTGCAATCATAGATTTTCTTTCTTCTTTTGCTAACATAGTATGAATATCAACAGTATTACTTCCCTTTTCAATATCAACGTAAGTGTTAATCAAATCTTTAGGTTCTGCTTCAAGTTCAATTCTCTTAGCAATTTCTCCTTGATATATTAAATCCAAATTAATTGCTTGTGGGATCTGAGTCTTTAATACCACATCATATTCTTCAGTTTTACCAGCATTAACTTCAAGATCTTGATTCAAATTGATATTTATTCCACTTTGTGATAATCCTAATTCTGCATATAACGGTTCTGCATGAGTAATATCACTTGAAAAGTACATTAATGGTTGGTTACTAGTTAATCTGGAAACTTTACCAACAGCAAGTTTTGCATTATTTTCGTCAAGTAAAGCAATTTCTATTGCTCTTTTCTCAGCATCAATTTCTGTCATTCTCCTTTCCATTAACCTTTCTTTAATAGAATTCTTTAATATTGTGTCATATGAACTACCAGCTTCAGCTTTAACTCTTAGCTTCTTGGTTTGATGCTCATTGATTATTCTTAGTATAAATTCCTCAGAAGTTATTTGGTCTGCTTCAATGTGAACATATTCTTCAATTTCTGCTGCCGTTAAGTATTCAGCACTGTCAATTTCATCAAAACATTTGTGGTTTTCATATCTTTCACAATTTAGATCTCTACAATATCCAACAGAACTACAATCTTGATTATCTGCACAATCATCATCAGAAGAACAGATTCCACAATCTTTAACGGTTAATGTATTTGTTTCAGAACGATAACCATTTCTTGAAAGTTTAATGGTATAATTACCTTCAATTAAAGGTGTTGTTTCAACCTGACCATAATCATCAGCAGTTAAAGTGATGGTATTCCCTTCAGGATCTGTAATTTTAACTGTAGCCAATTTAACAGGTGTTGTACTAAGCTTTTTAGTAGCAGTAATTGTGGTTATATCATTAACGCATGTACCATCTAACTTAACATCCATTGTATTTGAACCGCCCACTACTCCCCCCCCAGTAGTTCCAGGTGCAGATGCTGTTGTCACATTTGCTGAAGTTACAGTACCGTTTTCTTCGCCATCATAAGGAGTAACAGTACAATTCCAAACTTCACTGTAACCAGTGTAAGTTGAGTTTAGAATATTGATGGTATCACTTGTTACACCAGATGACTGACTGAATACACCATCTTTGTACCATTCAAACGTATAATTAACTGAATCACCATCGGTATCAGTAGAATTGGTTGTTATGTTACAAGTGATGTTAGAACTAATGGAAAC
>Ga0180007_10002410_pt1 | contig 22432 bp, 21 predicted proteins | sample MM_PC_MetaG_FD_121122 | JGI IMG/M metagenome (GOLD analysis project Ga0180007, IMG submission 121122) | Groundwater microbial communities from the Aspo Hard Rock Laboratory (HRL) deep subsurface site, Sweden - MM_PC_MetaG | ecosystem: Environmental > Aquatic > Deep subsurface > Groundwater... | reverse complement strand
CTCTTTTCTTGAGTCTCTGCTTGTCAATATTCTTTACAACCCAGCCCTTGCTGTTGAATCTCCTGGAGCTGATCTGGGACAAATAACTAACAGATTTTTAATCATTTTTTAGCAGGAACATAACAATGCTGGTTTAGGTTGCTGTCTGCAATTCACGTTGGTTATTTATTATTTAACGAAGGAGAAAGGAAATGAAGAAGAGTTACAGAACAATGGCAGTCATGGCTACCACAACCTCTCTGGTGTTAGCGCTGTCCAGCGCAGCAGTGGCAGGATCCGGCTCACCTACCGTTACAGAGCTTGACCGAATCGTTCAGGAGCAGCAACATCAGCTCAGTGTTCAGTCCGGTGAGATTGCCTTGTTGAAAGAGCAGCTCAACGCCCTGCTTGGTGTCACTGAAAAAAACAAGGAAGCCCTGGCCGCCAAGGTGGACAAGGAGGAAGTGGAAAAACTGAAGCTTGACAAGATGGTCAGCTCAAAAAATAAAAATGTTGACGTGACCGTATACGGACAGGTCAACCGCGCGGTACTGTGGGCCGATAACGGTGACGTCTCCAAGACGTATTTTGTTGATAACAAAAACTCTTCCAGCCGTATGGGAATTGCTGCCAAGGCCAAGGCTACAGATGATCTGACCTTAGGTGGGAAACTCGAATACGAGATCTATTCTAATTTTTCCAACAAGGTTAACCAGTTTGAAGAAAGTACCGACGCCTCACTGGATCTTCGTCATGCTGATATTTACATGGAAAGTAAAGCCGCAGGTAAGCTCTCTCTGGGACATGGTTCCACGGCTTCAGACGGTAGTGCCGAGATGGATCTGTCCGGAACCAAGGTTGTGGCAACTTCTGCAGCAGGGGATCTTGCCGGAGGCCAGTACTGGTATGATGCCAGCAGCGGGGTAGCTGTGTATGACACTCAGGTCAGCAAAACCATTGACAATATGGACGGTCTGAGCAGAAAAGATCGAATCCGTTATGATACCCCTTCTTTTGGCGGATTCTCCCTTGCCGCTTCTGCCATTGAAACCGGGGCCTATGATACAGCAGCCCGTTACGAGAGAAAATTCGGTGATTCCACATTAGCAGCTGCCCTTGCCTGGGCTGCTCCCGGTGATTTGAAAAAATGGGATAACCAGATTGACGGTTCTCTCTCCTATCTCCATGGCAGCGGCTTCAATATCACCTTTGCCGGTGGTCAACAGAGTTATGATATTGAAGGCAAGGATGACCCGACATACTGGTATGGAAAACTTGGTTATCGGGCCAAACTGTTCTCACCGGGTGAATCGGCCTTTTCCATCGACTATGGTACGTGGAACGATTTCAGCAAAAATAACGATGAAGTCAAGTCTCTTGGAATTGCTTATGTGCAAAACGTCAAGGATTGGGGGACTGAGTTTTATGTCGCTTACCGATTACATGAACTTGACCGTACCAACCACGATTATGACAACGTGAATGCACTTATGGCCGGTGCCAGGATTAAATTCTAATCTGTTTGTATTGGAGGAAACATAGATGAAACTCATTGCCTGCATTTCGCTTTTTTGTATTTATTTGCTGCTCTCTGGTTGTGTTGGCGAAGAGTACACCTATGTTGATGACCGGGACCTGAAACCAGGTCCCGGTCTCCTCTCCGGTAAAGACGGTGTCATTACTGTTTACGGCACTGCTCTGCCTGCACAGGAGTCCAGCGAAAAAATAACAGAGGATAAAAAGAAAAATTAATACACCGCATTCTACTTGAATACTATTTCACATATTTCTCCCCTTGAACAACGATCGACTTCAACTGAGTATAAAAGGTGCATGCGGCTTCTTTTGCAGAAAATCGACACCAATGCTTCTCTATATTCTTCTGCCTCAACCCATTGTAAAGAAATTCTGGAAAAACTTTCGGAAAGAAATAAAGAGAAGATTGTAACGGTGCTTGTATCAGGGAGGTTGCCCGTTATATGAACGAAATGAGATAACGGGTCATTTCTCTGGGTAAGCTACAAGGTATGCAAAAGACAGGATTGCAGATAAAACGCTTTGTGGAGCAGTTCCCCCATGCCGGGGAGGGCGTCATTCGAGTGCGTACTCATTGCCCCTGGTGGGAATTACCAGATGCGAACCCTGCCGGTATCGAGATGAACAAAGTCTGATTTGGGGTAGTAGCCAACTCCCCCCCACTTGAGAGAACGGGCAATATCTCGGAGATCCTTGGTCCTGAGCCCTGAGAGACGGACGTCAATGGCCATTCCTTTCATATGCAGGCTGCGCTTGGCTACGCCTGTGCTTCTCCCGCGTAACATGGAATTGGTCTTGGGGGAGCGATATCCTGAGATTACTTCATAGGTCCCACCCCCTGCCTGTTTCTTTATTTTGTAAAGTATATCAAGGAGATGGGGGGCAATCGGATGCGTTTCATGGGTACGGAAATCCCGGAGATGGTGATTCACTTTTTTAAGTGCAATGGGGTCATATCTGCCGGCTATTTTATAAGTGACATCAAGTTCTTTGCCGGTATGGGTATGGTAAAAGGAAAGGTCGCGGATATCGAGTTTTTTGGCTATGGAAAGCGTTGGCGAGAGAAGGGCTACTCCAGCCATGATCTGGAGTGAGTTACCTATAAATTCGCGTCGCTTGTATAGTTTTTCCAGCATGTTGACCAGTTGGCAGTTATTGAAATAAGAACTGGGAGCTTAAATAAGAAACAGAGAATAATCCATTCCATGTATCTTCGATATTAAAGTAGACAAATTTTCCTTTGTCAAGGTCGCGGCATGATTATCTTGCAAAAAGCAGGCAAAAAAGTGTGACACTCCGGCAAGTTCAAGAATAAGGAAGAAGTTATTCCTCCATGGGACACATGGTATCCAGTGACTGGAGAATCCGTTCATCCCGTTGGTAGCCATCATCAATAAAGCGGAGGTCTTGGCTTTCTCGATCAACAAGGACGGTCCAATAGAGGAGATAAATAGGAACGGGTTTCTTGAGGAGGATTCGGGTATTTTTTCCTTCAGCAATAATGGCATCAATTCGTTCCCGAGTCCAATCATCCTGCCCTTTCAGCAGCCACTGAGCCAGATCCAGAGGTTGCTGGACTCTGATGCAGCCTGAGGAAAAAACGCGCTGGGTTTTTGAAAAGAGCTCCTGAGAAGGGGTGTCGTGGAGGTAGACATTATGTTGGTTGGGAAAGATAAACTTGACCCGGCCCAAGGCATTGTGGGGGCCAGGGCGCTGTCGCAGTTGATAGGGGAAATTGTTTATTGAGAGTTCATGCCAGGTTATCGTGTTTGTATCAACAATTCGATTTTCCCTGTCCAGGAGTTCAAAGCCGGCCCGCGTGAAATAGCTCGGATCTTCTTGAAACATGGGAAGTTTGTCCTGGGTGGCAAGTTTCCTGGGTGCGTACCAGTAAGGATTGAAGTCCAGGTATTTGATGGCATTGGAAAAAATTGGGGTCTGCCGGTAGCCGAGGCCGACAATGACCTTGTGAATACGGGGTTCCTCTCCCTGCTCACGAGCCTCCAGATAAAACCCGGCCACATTGACACGTATATGCTTCCTGCCAAGGTCTTCAGGGAGCCATCGCCATCGTTCCATGTTGATGCGAAGGGTATTGATCCGGTCAAAGGGGGTCTTATTCAGGTTGCGCAGGGTATTGAGGCCAACGATACCATCTGCTTCCAGATTAGCCCGGTTCTGAAATTTTTTGACTGCCTCTTGCAGGGTGGCGTTAAACTCTGCCGGATCCTGGTTGGAAGGTTCTGGTGCGAGATCGCCGCTTATTCGGAGGCGGGCACGCAGTTGGATTATCCGCTCATTGTGATTTCCGAGTTTTAAAAGCTTGCCGGGTGCGACCAGGCCCCAGCCGCCCTGTTGCGCGATTTTCCGGTAGTGAGCAAGGGCGTTTTTCAAGGTGGAATATTCATGGCAGCGTGGTGCCAGTTCATCAAGACTTTTTTCGATTTCACCGCTTTTCAGGGCATCTGTCAGGTGCTGCACCAAGTCTCTCTGGCGGCTGGCCATTGACCAGCTCGGGGTAATGGAGACGGGATCAACCTTGCCGGAGAGGATATGTCCTGCCAAGGTCAAATAGGCATCACTGGCTACGAGTTCACGCCGCACGCTATCTATATCCTCTTTTTCAAGGAGATTAACCCGATAGTCGCACGGGGTCAATCCGTGTGTTGTGGAGTTGTTGAGAGCCGTAATCAAGCGTGGCAGCAGTGTCTCGTCCCAGGCCTTTTGATAGCCACGAGCCTGATACAGCCTGCGCAGTTCTTTCAGGTTCTGCAGGGCCCAGGCCTGAGATTCTGTCCCGGACAATGCCTGCTGCAGCCGAAGGTCTGCGTCCGGGGGCAAGGCAGGAATGGAGACGGCCCAACTGGTGGAGAGGAAAAAACAGAGGATCACGGAAAGGATGAATCCTGTTTTATGACCTGTTGTAGCCATTCAATCAACTTTTTTAGAAGTGGAAAACAAGAAAGCAGGCCGCCAGCGAACGAGTTGTCGTCGTGTCGGCCTGCCGAGGTGGAGACGCGATCAGCTTCTGATCATATCAGCGATCTGAAAGGCGACCTCAAGGCTCTGTTCGGCATTGAGGCGCGGATCGCAGGTCGTGAGGTAGTTGTTGGCCAGTTCCGCATCCACGATGTTTCTGGCGCCACCCGTACATTCGGTGACATTTTCACCGGTCATCTCCAGATGGATACCGCCGGGAATCGTACCTTCGGACCAGTGAGTCTCGAAAAAGCAGGTGATCTCGGAGAGGATATCGTTGAAGTTCCTGGTCTTGTGTCCGCTGTCTGCCGTGTAGGTGTTGGCGTGCATCGGGTCGCAGCTCCAGACGATATTGTATCCTTCTTTCTTGGATTCGCGCAGGAGAGGGGGCAGGGCCTTTTCGATATTTTTCAGACCCAGGCGGGTGATCAGGGTCAGGCGTCCTGCTTCGTTTTCCGGGTTAAGGGTCTCGATGAGTTTTTTAACATTGTCAAGATCGTAGTCCGGTCCGATTTTCACCCCGATGGGGTTGTTTACTCCGCGTAAAAATTCCACATGGGCACCATCAATCTGACGGGTCCGTTCGCCGATCCAGAGCATATGGGCGGAACAGTCGTACCAGCCGCCGCCTGTTGAGTCTTCGCGTGTCAGTGCGGTCTCGTAACCGAGGAGCAATGCCTCATGAGAGGTAAAGAGTTGTGCCTGTTTCATCTGAGGGCTGTCGGAATCGATACCGATGGTCTCCATGAACTGCAGGGCCTGATTGATTTGTCTGGCCAGCCGTTCATAGTTGCGTCCCATGGGGGACTGCTTGACAAACTCCTGGTTCCAGGCCGAGACCCGGTGCAGCGCAGCGAAACCGCCGCGGGTAAAGGCACGCAGCAGGTTCAGGGTGCAGGCTGCCATGTTGTAGCCCTGAAGCATGCGGTTCGGATCGGGAATTCGGGCGGCTTCCACCGGTTCGGGGCTGTTTACCATGTCACCGCGGTAGGAGGGCAGCATGATATCGCCAACCTTTTCCAGGTCTGCCGAGCGCGGCTTGGCAAACTGACCGGCAATACGGCCCACCTTGACCACAGGCTTGCCACCGGCATAGGTAAGAACCACTGCCATCTGCAGCAGAACTTTCAGGGTCTCCCGAATTTTGGGAGCAGTGACCTGGGAGAAATCTTCGGAACAGTCGCCACCCTGCAGGAGGAAGGCATCACCGGTGACTGCCTTGGCCAGCATGGCCTTGAGGTCCCTAATTTCTCCGGCAAAGACCAGCGGTGGCAGATAGGATAGATTGGCAAGTACTGCGTCGTATACAGCCATATCCGGCCATTTTGGTTGCTGTAGGGCGGTATGGTTTTGCCAGCTTGTTTTAGTCCAATTGTTCAGCTCAGTTCCCATGGTCATTTATCCTTGAAATTAAAGTATGTTATAGACATTAAACTAATAGATTTTTAAAAGGTCAAAATCAGAGATGCCTCAGGAGATGAGTGTCATCATAGTGTCCTGCAGCAGATCTCTACGTCAAAGGCGTTCAAGATCCGGAGTTCACGTTCCCTCTTTTTTCCTTCCAGAGGGGCTCGAAACACGAGCTCAGAAATCATTTCCTTTGCGCGGCTTCTGGATGGGATTGCTCCCATGCCTGTAGCCAGGATCTTTCCGGTGGCAGTGTCGAGCAATTCTGCATCCCGACCGTTGGTTACCACGGCCAGTGGAATCTGATATTCTTTTTCCAGGACCCTGGCAGCGGCAATGGCGGAACGTTCCCGGCTCACCAGGGAACCTGGGCCGTAGCGAAGAACCAGAAAGCGCTTTCCTTCCAGGCTGGCAGTGAGCTCAATGGTGGAGCGTACAAACTGAGAGGAGAAGAGGGTTTCAATAAAACGCCGTGGTTCCAGTTCTTGTTTGTGGTAGCTCAATTCTTCAACCATCATCCTGGCCAGCTGCTGCCGGTATCTTTCATCATCGGTATCGGTGAGCTCTTCACCGGTGAGAAAATCCACCAGAGTGCCGTAGACCATGTGATGGGTACGAATTTCAGTCAAGGCACAGCTCCTGAGCCCAGGTAACTTGGAAATTATAAAAGTCTTGGACTCTGTTCAGAACCCTTTGAAGGGTAATTATATCTTTTTAAGATAATTTTACACGGAAAAGGGGAAATTATCTGTAAGTACTAAAAAAAATGCCCCTCCATTGCATGGGAGGGGCACAGCTACTGTTCTTCTCCCCAGGGTTACAGTTCGAGCCAGGACTCGGAAAAGACGGTCTGGCCGGAGAGTGCCTTGTAGGTCTTGTAGTGCTCCAGGGCAACTCCTGAGAGTGAGGAGACGTCAGGCTCGATACCGTCCATCATCCCATGAACCATGTCCACATGCTCCTGGCGCTGACCGTTGCAGATGGCCATGAGTTCGGCATCATAGGAGTAGACGATGGCAGTGGATATACCATATTTCATGAGCATGATGAGGTAGGTGCGATCCAGGTACTTACGCAGATTCTCGGCAACACCATTGGAAACATTGGAGAGGCCGACAGTGGAACCGGAACCTGGTGCGATATCCGGAAGCATTTCCATGAACTCAAGGCCGGCGGCAATCTGGTCTGCGCCCAGGGTAATTGGAGTACCAATGGGATCAAAGAGGATTTTTTCGTTGGGGATACCGGCATCGTTAAGTGCCATCATCAGATCAACGGCCATGGCGGCGCGCTCGGCAGAGTCGCGAGGCATGCCATCAGGTCCCCAGAGGAGGGCAATGACGTCACACTTGGCCTCGGCGGCAACGGGAATCAATTTTTCCATACGCTCGGGCTGAGCGGAGATGGAATTCATCAGCGCCTGAGTCTTGTTTTTGACTACCTTAAAACCAGCGGTCATGGCATCGGTATTGGTGGTATCCAGACAGAGAGGGGTGTCAACAACCGCTTCAACAGTCTGGACAACCCAGGGAAGGAGCTCGGTACCGTCTTTACGTGCAGGTCCGATGTTGAGATCAAGGTAGGAAGCACCGGCCTTTGTCTCTTCTTTGGCCATCTCCTGCACCGGAGCAGGATTACGTTCTTTCATGGCTCCGCCGCTGCGTTTTCCCATGATATTGATACTCTCTGCAATTGCTTTTACGGTCTGAGACATATTTCTCTCCTTAACTCCATGATTTCTTGAATTTTTTATTAATCCTCATTGTTGTAAACAAGGATGCCAATTTAACCTTTTTTTTATATCCTGTCAATGCAGGCAGTTCCCTGGACATCAGGGAAGAGTTACTTCATTTTTACCGAAGGAAAAAGGCTCATATCCGTGTGTGGAAGAAAGAGCGCTGCCATGTAGTGATTCATGAAATTTGGATTCTCCGACAGTTCTATGTTGGTCATGAGCGTCCGCACTGCCACCCTGTCCCGAAAACGGCGATGATCGGTGAGGCTGATCTGACAGCCGAGCATGGAGGCATTACCGAGATAATAGAAGCGGTCCCGTTCGATATCCGGCAACAAGCCGATGGTGATGGCCCGCTCAAGATCAATGTAGGCGCCGAAGTTCCCGGCTAGGATGACCCGGTCCAGATCGGAGAAAGTCATGCCCACTGATTCGAGCAGGGTCTGATATCCTGCATACATGGCTCCTTTGGCCCGAATCAGGTTGTCGAGATCAACCTCGGTGATGACGATATCCTCACCGATCATGGAATCCCTGCTCCAGGCCAGTACATATTCCCAGCGATCCTCGCCCTCACGGATGCGGGGATTGTTCAGGTCTCGTTTGAATTTGCCCTGAGGGTCGATAACACCTGCGGCCAGAAGCTCGGAGACGATGGAAATCAGGCCGGAGCCGCAGATACCTCGCGGTTTGGTCTGACCAATGGTGACGATCATCGGGTCAAAGGTTTCGGGGTGGATCTGGAAATTTTCAATGGCCCCCTGACTGGCACGCATGCCATATTTTATGCCTCCACCCTCAAAGGCCGGTCCGGCGGAACAGGCGGCGCAGACCATCCAGTCCTTGTTGCCGATAACGATCTCACCGTTGGTGCCGATATCGATAAAGAGAGAGATCTCTTCATTCTTCTGCATCTGGCAGGCATGCACCCCGGCTACGATATCCCCGCCCACGTAGGAGGAGACACAGGGGTAGAGAAACATCCTGACTGAGGGATGGGCCATGATGCCCAGAGCTGCGGCTTTGGTCAGGGGAAACTGGCTGACGCTGGGGACATAGGGCGCTTCCCGCAAGAATTTGGGGTTGATGGCCAGCAGCAGGTGGGCCATGACCGTATTGCCGGCGGTCATGATATAGCTGATATCACTGGGACTGATGATGACCTTCTTGCACACCTCTTCGATGATATTGTTGATGGTGTAGATGACCTTTTGCTGCAAGCCCTTGAGACCTCCGGGGCGCTGGGCGTAGATCATACGGGAGATGACGTCTTCCCCGTAGCCGATCTGTGAGTTGTAGCCGGAACCGTCGGCAATGATTTCACCGTTGTTCAGGTCGATCAATACTCCGCTGCAGGTGGTTGTGCCGATGTCCACAGCCAGTCCGTAGAGACGGTCTGTGGTGTCACCGGGCTCCACGGCAATAATCCGGTCCGGTTCAGTCTTTCGTTTACCGTGCAGGAGAATGACCGTCACTTCCCAGTTGGCCTCGCGCAGGATAAGGGAAAGTTCCCGGATGAGTTCAGGGTGATCGTAGGTGGGCTCGGGATTCTCCGGCATGGCGTTCTTGAGAGAGCGCATCAGGCGCTGCATGTCGGAGATGTTGTCTTCGAGCGTTGGGGGCGGCAATTTGAGATAGATCTTGCCCACCGGCGGATCGACATCCCAGGTTCCGATCAGGGCCTCGAGCGAGCGGGCTGAGATGGACCTGGTGGTCTTTGGTTCCCGTTTCAAGGCCTTGCCATCGGACTTGACTATGTCCGGGATGCGAACCGTGATATCGGAGACAACCTTTGCCTTACAGGCCAGACGGATTCCCTTATCATATTCGCTCTGTTTCAGGGTGGCGGCATTGTCGGAGATCACGTCTCCTTTTTCCAGCTGTACTTTGCACTTTCCGCAGACCCCATCTCCACCGCAGTAGGCATGGATATAAACGCCGGCTGAAGCTGCCGCTGTGAGGAGATTTTCTCCATCTTCAACGGTCACATGGACGTTATCGGGTAAAAAATGTATATTGTGTCCCATGGAGTTCTCTCTGGTCAGAAAAATAAATACTAATTTGTCAGCGTAAAAATAACAGGAAGCAGAACCTTGTCAAGAAATATCACTGATAATATCTATAAATAGAATTGATTTGTGAGTGTCAGGAAAGTGCAGAGGTCCATAACAGGACCTCAGATGAGGCTCGTCAGGAGTCAAATTTTGAGATGACCAGGCAGATGAAGAGTTGTTTGTGAAACCATCTTGTCTGAGAAAGTGGAGGAGTGTATGGAAGAAAGCGAGAGTAGTCCTTATTGGCTCAAAGCTGTTATTGAGCTGGATCCTGTTCTGGAAGAGGCTGTCAGTGAATATCTGGTCGGGGTGCTTGGAGCAGGCGTGGAACAGGCAGCAGATACTGTCGGCCCAAGTCTCTGTCTCAATGTTTTCATGGAAGAGAAAAATCTGGATGCAGGACAGAGGCAGGAGCTGCAGGATAACGTGAAAAGGCAACTGGATGAACTTGCCGCTATTTTTGAGGTTTCCCCTCCGCACATTTCCTGGGAGCAGATTGAGGACCAGGACTGGTCCAGCAACTGGAAGGTGCATTTTAAGCCCTTTGCCATTGTCCCTGGATTGGTGATTGCCCCGACGTGGGAAGAATATCAGGCCAAAGAGGGAGAAAAGGTCATTGTGATGGATCCGGGCATGGCGTTTGGTACAGGTCATCATGGTACCACGGCCCTTTCCCTGGCCTTTGTGCAAGAGATTGTTTCGCAAGGGAAAGGGGATCGTGTCCTGGATGTCGGAACCGGAACCGGGATCCTCGGTATGGGAGCAGCCCTTTTTGGCGCTTCACGAGTACTGGCCATTGATAATGATCCGGAAGCGGTGCGGGCAGCCAGTGAAAACGTGGTTTTGAACAAGCTGGAATCCGTAATGGAGGTGACGTTAACCCCGCTTGATCAGGTGAAGACGGGCTATGATCTTATTATAGCGAATATCATTCATGACGTCCTTCTCACCATGTCCGACGACTTTTCCCGTCTGCTTACCAGTGGAGGGAACCTTGTCCTGTCTGGCCTCCTTCATGGTGAACAGGAAGAAAATATTATTCGTGTCTTTGAAGGCATCGGTTTCGTGCTCCAAGGTAGAGAACAGCAGGATGAGTGGGCTGCTCTCTGGTTTGCCGCGAGTCGGCAGTGAAGGGAGCAGAGTGGTTTTGGTGAATAAGAGATGCGGTGATGGTTGTCAGGCCGCAGTTTTTTTTGAGGACTCCTTTTCCGTAATGGGGTTCATTGGGGAGATCTGATAATTGTCATCAAACATGATCGCCATACCTGTTGGCTCATGCCTGATGACAATACCGGAAGCGCTGACCCATAGCCGCTGATCTTTCAGGTGCTTGAGACTTTCCCGGGAAAGAACGAATTTCAGTGTTGTCAACTCTTCCAGAGAGATGAGAAACTCCAGGCGGACCTTGCTGACCAAAGGCAGAGGACTGTCTGTCTCGATAAAGGCACCGCCGGCACTGATGTTGGCAGTTAGAAATTCCAACGTCGGTGTCTGACCGGATAGGGTTTCTGCCGTCATCTTGCTTTGTATCCGTAAAGGATAACGTTCCTGCACTCTGCGTTCCTTTGACATCTTGTTTCCCCTGTTTTACTCGGTAACGTCGGCTTTGATCTGGATGGAAAAATTGTCTTTTTTACTGGATTCGGCGGTGGAAAGGATGGCTTCCAGGATATCGCTGTCGTTTTTCGTTATACTGCTCATTCCCCCAAGACCGATCCATTGTGACCGGGGCATGGTGAGCCGGGTGGCGGCATCGACAAAACGGAAGCTGTCAGGCCTGCCATTCACCATCCAGCTGATACGCGGAATAATGGTGAGGATGACTTGGTCACCGGCGGCAACGGGCGAGACCTCCATCCCTGTTTCAATGGTCCGGGTCTCTTTGAGAAGGTATGGTACACCATGATGCCTGCAGAAGAATATCCATTTTTCCGTTACCGGAATCTCACGTGCCATACGGATGTAGCCGCTACTGCCGGAGGAGAGAGTAACAAAGGATCGGCTCTTTCTGCTTTGGCTGGAGTCTGCATAGCGAAAGAGGGTGTCTTCGCTGGAAAGATGTTTCCCTGGTTTTTTTCCTGTTGTGCGTATTCGCTGTGCAGGGTCACTGTCGGTGGACTCAAATGTCATCTGTACTGTCACCTGGGGCATCCGTTGATCAGAGGAAAGGAGGAGACTGCGTACGGTCTCGATAACTTCTGGTGTATCGTTGACGATAATCATATTCCCGACACTGTCGGCAACGGCTCTGCCCTGTGGAGAAAGTGCTGCCCTGATCACCGGCAGGATCTCGTCAGCCGGTCGATTTCTGATCTGGAAAATTTCAGTGGCAGCAAAACAGCTGCAGCAGGAAATCAGAAGCAGGAGGAGTGACAGGAAGATTGTTGGTTGCAGACTCATAAAAAATGTAACGTCCTTTTTTCCCTGAATCACCGTGAGATTCAACACCATCAACTGGTCCCTTCTTATGGCCTATGACCCTGACAAGACCATAAATTTCTTTATCTCTATGTTATCGTTTTCACAAGCGGAAGGCAATTTTTTTTTCTGTGATCTGCAGTGCTTTTCTTTTGCTATGACCAGGGTTTTATGGAAAGATGCATATAAGAGTAGTTGTAATTTAACGTTCATAACGGAAAGGAGATTGTCATGTGGGAAGTAGTCGTTGATAAGGACAAATGCCAGGGAAGTGAAGAATGTATAACTGCCTGTCCGGCCTCAGTGTATGAGCTGGTTGACGGGAAGGCGGATCCGGTCAATGCTGACGAGTGCATCGGTTGCGAGACCTGTGTCGAGGTGTGTCCCACCGGTGCCTGTACCGTAACCGAGATCTGATGGACCCACAAACTTTATGCGCCGTTTTTTCCTAAGTCCGAATATCGAGGTCAGTGATGAGGTCCTTCTTTCTGAAGCAGAATCTCATCATCTGACAAAGGTTCTCCGTCTGCCTGTAGGCATGCCTCTGCAACTTTTTGACGGAAAGGGCCATATCTATGATGCCGAGATAATGGCCATGGGCAAACAGGTCCGTCTTCGCATCCTCTCTTCTCGTTATGTGGAAGAGGACGGGAGTCCCTTGCGGATCTGTCAGGGACTTTTGAAGGGACAAAAAATGGAATTCCTCCTGCAGAAATGCACGGAACTGGGGGTCGCGGAGTTTATTCCTTTTTACAGCAGCCGCTGCCAGCTCAAAAAGACAGAGCTGCGTAAGGTTGCAGAAAAGGATGGGCGCTGGCAACGAATCATTGATGAGGCCTGTAAGCAGTGCAACAGGCCCAGACCAATGCAATTGGGAACGGCGATCTCCCTGGAAGACATGGTGTCGCAGCGGGAGGAGGCAAGGCAGGGGATTTTGTTCTGGGAGGAGGAAAAAGAGGTATCTCTCCACACTGTTTCCTTGTCTGCAGATAGTGCTGGCCTGCAGGTTGTTCTGGGCCCGGAAGGCGGTTTTTCTCCAGAAGAGGCTGAGTATGCCCGGAAGGCAGGATTTCAGGTCCTGAGTCTCGGTCCTCGAATTCTTCGGGCCGAGACTGCAACCCTGGCAGCTGTCTCAATTATTCAGCACCTGACTGGCAATATGTGAAAATGAGGAAATGAAAAAAAGAGAGGTCTCCCTGTACCTTTTTATATGCACTGAGCGTATATAACAGGTTGACGACGCATTGCTTACAATAGGGCCGGAAAATATCGTTCAAGATCTCAAGTTATACTGAGAGGTTAGTCCTGAGACACAGGTTCTCCCTTCTTCTTGTCCTGTTGATAGCAGTTCACTTCTTTCCCTGTTCTGGCCGCGGGCAGGCTTCCCAGTCCCCGGAGTCGGATGAACTCGTGCTGGCAATTCATTCTTATCTGCCTGCCGTAGGACTGCACAAAAGGTCCGTCCCTCTCGTCCGTTATCTGGAAGAAAAAACAGGAAAAACAATCCGCATCGATATATCCGGCAATGAAGGAATTCTCACACCCCGGCAGCAGGAATATGGAGCCGGTTGATTTAAATCGGATTATTTCTACTACGGTTACTGTTGCCCGCAATGAATGGAAATACGTGGCAGATGTTAAAACCAGTTTTTTCGAGAACCTTCCCGATATTTACTGTCTTGCCGACGAAATGGGCCAGGTTTTTTTGAATCTACTGGTCAATGCCGGTCATTCTATTGCGGAAAGGATTGGTGAAAATTCAGGTATGAAAAAAGGATGCATTACCATAAGGACTTCCCGCAAGGATGGCTGGGTAGAGGTGCGAATCCGGGACAACGGCATGGGGATAGAGGAAAACGCGCGTGATAAGCTATTTGATCCGTTTTTCACGACGAAGGAGGTCGGTAAGGGAACCGGTCAGGGCCTCTCCATTGCCCATGATGTCATCACTAAAAAGCATGACGGCACCATTACCTTTGAAACAGAAGTAGGGAAAGGGACAACATTTATTGTCAGGTTACCGGCAGCAGGATAATCAGCCTTTTATATGCCCGCATTACATTACGCAAGATGCTTTGACCTTTCGCTCATGAATTTCTTGTTAATTTCGCGTTCAATATTTCCCATCTCCGCTCAGGGAATTTTTACTCTCCGGCCATTCTGATATTCCCGTTGCCAGAGGCAACAACCCTGCCTGGTTCTGCTGTAACTAAAATCGAGATCCTTTTGTGAAATATTAAAGATTCCCTTGCTTGTTGAAGTACCTCATTTCCTCCGCCGTTCGCTATCATCAGAACTCTTAACCTGAGTTGTATCCAATTTCCGGACAGGTGTATTCGCAACTGGGTTGTGGCAATCCGCTCCCGAATGAAACAGTTATGATATTGTAATTTGATTGTAACATTCGCTCTGTATTATCTGATTTCAGAAAGACTTAATTCTCACTATTCATTGAACCGGTCTGAGATGATGACATCACCCCTCTGTTTTAAGAATGATGCTCCGCTGGAAAGCCGGACTGCTTTTTGTGCAGTGGCGCAGCAGGCTGAACAGTTCCGCAAAAGTGTGCTGCGGAAGGAAGATATATTTGGGATTGCAGATACAACGGTGGGTACGGAAAATGAGTTGCAGGCCGCAGTTTCCGGCGCAAAAGAGCATGTTGACCTGGCGCTTACCATAGAGCAATCCAATTACTTCAGGAACCTCGTGCAGCGCGCAAAACGCGGAGATATGCCGCTTGCGACTGTTGTCGAGCTGCGGCAGGTGCTTGATGAGAATCATGAGCAGGTATGGGAAAACAGCTGGGTGCGCTTTCCTCGGCATCTCCTTTCCTCTTATGCGGACAAGACGCTGCGACATGACCTGCTTGCCGATAAATCCCTGCCGGACGGTCCGAATCGCGCAGACTCCAGCCGTTTTCTGATGAGTTACCAAGGGGAAGAGTGGCTCAGGATTCCGGTGAGTTATCTCCTCAAACTATCTCTTGCCGATGCAATAAGCCGCTATGAGCCAAGATTTCCTTTGTTCCTCCAGACGGGAAAGCGGTTAATGAGCCATCTTATCAGTGATAATATTTCACCTGAGATAACCTCATTTTCCGTCACCGGTGGACAAGGTCCGCAGCTGCCCGGCAGAGATGCGGCCCGCGAAACATGCCGACGGTTTTTTATTGTGCAACTGCTGGTACACTATGCCAATCATCAGTTTCAACTTCGTGATCGTGGACAGACCTGCCACCTTTATTTTGCTCCTAATGCGCCGTTTCGACAGAAACGGATCAATGATCTGGTCTCCGACGCATTTTATCGGGAGTTGTTTTTAAACCCCTGTCTTTCTGGGTGGAAGTGTGGAGAGGAAAAAAACCGTTACATGGCGCTTTGCCACAGGACTCTTTCCCGCAGTCAGTTGAATACCATTGCCAAGTTAAAAGAGGCCGGTATTGTGACCAACAATCTGGTTGTTCTGCCCAATACCTCAAATACCAGCCTGGCGAATAACGGTACGCATATATCCCTTGGCAGTAATGTCCTGACCGCTCTGTTTAAGAATCGCGGGATAGAGCACGGCGGTCGCTATGAAAAATATTTCGGCGATCTGGTGATAAAGATAGTCGAGCACTTCCTGCCCCTTTTTGTGACCACGGTTTCCGCTGCTCCGTTCCGGCTTGGTTTCAATGACTTTCATCCGGAAAAGTTGCTTGGCTTTCTCCCCCACGAGCTTGATTATACACATCTGCGCATGATTTGGCGGCGCTGGAAAAAGAAGGCCAATCTTCGTTTCTGCGGTCACCGCATGACACCGCTTGGTCCGGAAAGACTGGATCGTTTTATCAGTAAAATTCTGCGCCTGCGTGGAGATTTTGTGCCGGATGTCAGGCTGGTGGATTATCTCGTTGCTCTGCAGAGTGTTGAGCAGAGTCCTGCGCTCAACGGTAGCTTCGGTAATCAGGAGCTTCTGAAAATGGATCTGACCGAGATGGGGGTATTTGATACCCGCATGGCCATGTATCTCCCGTATCGCTTGAGGGAGTTGCAGCAGATGGGTTTTTCCGGTTTTGAAGGCCGTCACTACTCACTTTTTCCCAGTCTGTTGAATAACATGGCACAGGCGGTCAACCTACAGCTGATTGTTACGGCACTTGCCTATCACTGGGTGGCCACCGGTAAAATACGGCACCATCATATTCCCGACGATCCGTTCACCGAAAGTGAACGGCGGCAGATCTTTTTTGCCTCTTCGATCGGACTTCCGACCTTTTTTGTCCGGGCCGAAACCGGGAACCATCTGCTGAGGAAGATACTTGCCCGCACGAAAGGTCAGCGGCATAGTCGCAGGTACAAAGGCTATGTCCGGGTGGGAGTCGAGGCCTACAAAAAGGCCTGCCTTGATATGCTTTTTGAAGACAGGAGCAGGGTTTTTGATTCGGCGGAGGTCGGAGAGGAACTTACCGGCATGCAGGCGCTTCTTGCCGGTGACAGGATTTCGGCAGCTGATGAGCTGACACGAGGCATCCTGCGGGACAGCGGTAGCAGCGGCAGCGCCATGAATAGGGACGCCGAAGAGTTCAACCGCACAGCGGAGCGCTATTATCGAACCACTCTCTGGTCCGGGCATATGAAGGAGGGGCTGCAGGTTCTGATGGATGACGGGAAAAGGCTGGATAGTTGCAGTGATCAATACTTTGCACAGATGCGGCAGGAGGTAGCCGGTAATAAGGGTGCCGCTGAAGTTATTCAGCAACTTGGCAACAAGGTCATTGCTGATCAGGCAGACAGTGACGACACCAGACGGCTGATTATGTTGTCGATGTTGATCGTCGAGCAGGAACATCGCCAGTCAATGACACAATCATACACAGGAACACAGTGAATATACATCAGTATGTTGTCAGAGAAACAGGTGAAATTGTAACGGAAAAACTGATAGGTGACCGTTTGGTGCACCTGCTCTACAACCCGGTGCGTGAACATGCGCCAGCCATGTTTAATGCCCTGACATCCAGCCGCATGTCAAGCCTGTTGGGGTATTTTCATTTTGATTTCGATCTGGATCAGAGGCGGGGGAAGGGACTTGAGCTGCTCACTAAAATGGGAGTGGATTGGCAGGAATGCGTTGACTCTCCCCATACCTTGGACACCCCGCGCAAGGTTTTTGAACGCAAGATCCGTTACTGGGATATGCGGCCAATGGATCAGGACCCGTTAGCCGTGGTTTCACCGGCCGATGCCAAAGTCCTGATCGGTTCGCTGGGAACAACGCCTGCTCTCTTTATCAAGGAAAAGTTTTTTTCCGTAGTCGAGTTGCTGGGTATGGAGCAGGGCTGGGTTGATGATTTCGAGGAGGGCGACTTTGCCGTCTTTCGTTTGACCCCGGATAAGTACCATTACAACCATCTTCCTGTCAGTGGCAGGGTCTTGGATACCTATGAGCTGGGAGGACGTTATCATTCTTGTAATCCCGGAGCTGTTCTCGCCCTGGCCTCCTTGTATGCAAAAAACAAACGGGTGGTGACCATCATCGACACCGATGTTGAAAATGGTTCACAGGTTGGATTGGTGGCCATGATCGAGGTGGTTGCCCTTATGATCGGTGATATTGTCCAGTGTTACTCAGGTCTCCGCTATGATGATGCGCTGCCGGTCAGGCCAGGCATGTTTGTGGAAAAAGGCTGTCCGAAGAGTCTCTATCGGCCTGGAAGTTCAACAGATATCCTGCTCTTTCAACCGGGCCGGCTGACGTTCAGTGAGGATTTGCGCATGAATGCCTGCCGCCGGGACGTACAGAGCCGCTTTTCCTCCGGATTGGGCCACCCCCTGGTAGAGACTGACATTAGGGTTCGCGCAACTGTTGGCAGGGCAAACAGCGGGCGAGTGTGGCCGGTGCAGAAGTGCAGGAGAGAAAACTGGATAACTGATTGTCTGAAAAAAAAAGGTACTTGAAAGTGTGAAGGAAATGTTATCAAATACAACGAAATATCAATATGATAGGATGACATTCGTCCGGGCCGGTTGGAGGCGGATGAAACATGGCTGAGCAACTGTTTATTCTGTTTTGCTCTCTCGGGTTTATTGCCCTGTTTGTATGGGGCTTTCGCTATCTGCCTCAGGAGCGGTGGCAGATGATGGCGGTAATCCCGTATCGCAAGAAAAACAGCAGTCACTGGCATGGTGCCAACCTGACTTTTTACGGTTTCCTGATCGCCTGTGCAATCGCTGTCGGGGTGCTCTTTTCCCTGATCCTGCTGCAGAGTGTGTCCATCTCTCTCCCGGGAGTTTTCGTCGTCATGCTGCTTATTCTCGCGGTCTGTCTGCCTGCTTCCAGAATAATGGCGCGGCTGGTCGAAAAAAAGCGCTATACCTTTACCATTGGCGGGGCATTTTTCTGCGGTTTGCTGTTGACTCCCTGGGGCATCGTTGCTGTGAACGCCTTCCTGCGGTCGTCAGGGTCTCAGGAGCTCGATATGATGGCCTTGCTTGCCGCTCTCGCCATTGGTTATACCCTCGGCGAGGGACTGGGCAGGTTGGCCTGTGTGAGTTTCGGTTGCTGTTACGGCAAGCCGCTGAAAGACTGCTGTCGGATGACTAACTTGCTCTTTAGCCGTCTTGCCTTTGTTTTTACCGGCATCACCAAGAAAGCAGTTTATGAAGGGGCGCTGGAAGGTGAAAAACTGATACCTATCCAGGGGCTAACCTGTATCCTCTACACGGCTACTGCACTTTTTTCAGCACATCTCTTCTTGACGGCGCACTATGTAGCAGCATTCTTGATCAGCCTGTTAGTCTCTCAGGTGTGGCGGATAATTTCCGAAACGATGCGTGCTGATTTTCGGGGCTTCAGCAAGGTGTCGGCTTATCAGAAAATGAGTCTTGCCGCCTTGCCGTATGCCTTTCTTATAACCGTTCTGGCACCCACCCCGATGTTGCCAGCCCCTTCAGTTATTCAAGGTCTCTCTATTTTCAGTCAACCCCTTCCCATGATCAGTGTGCAGTTCCTCTGGCTTGCTCTCTTCTGGGTATTCGGGCGCAGCATGGTGACTTCATCTACAATCTCCTTTCAGGTTGTGCAGGAACACATTTGAAACCAAAAAACAATCAGATCCAAACGGGTTTCTAACAGAAAAATAATATTGGCGATCTATTTAAGAAGAGAGAAGGATAACAAACTCAGCTGTAAGAGCTACAGGTCAGGAAATATATGGCGGTGAAGATGTTTCACGGTGCCGCTGTTCGAAACATGATCGCTTTGACTTTTTGATTGCTGAGATGCGGGAAAAAGGGGTTCATCAATCTGTCTACCTGGTCAAGCTGTGCGGATATGGATTTGTTTACAGCAAGAGCAAAACTGTTTTTTAATAATCTGGCCATGCAGATGCAATTAAATGAAGAAATGGCGGATAAGGTCTTTTTGAAAGGATAACCAATATCATGCGATTTGCTCTTTACTATGCCCCTGCCTCTTCTTCCCTGCTGGGGGAGCTGGGCTGCAGGTGGCTGGGGCGTGATGCCCTCAGTCAACAGAAAGTCAGGCAGGATCGTTTTCCCGGTATTAGTCAGGACAGACTCCATGAGCTGACCCGCACTCCCAGACGTTACGGGCTGCACGGAACCCTGAAGGCACCCTTCAGGCTGGCCGCCGATTACGATGTGGAGATGCTGCGATCGGCCATAGCTGATTTTGCCTGCCGCCGTCCTCTCTTCTCTATGCCATCACTGGTTCTCCGCCAGATTAATGATTTTTTCTGCCTGTGCCCTGAAAAACAGACACTGCCGCTGCAGAGTCTGGCGGCGGCCTGTGTGCAGAACTTCGATAGATACAGGGCAGCCCCGACCGCCGGTGAACTTGCACGCAGACGTCGTCACATTCTTACACCCGTTGAAAAAGATAATCTTGCTGCCTGGGGATATCCGTATGTCCTTGATCAGTATCGATTTCATATTACGCTTACAACCAGAATATCGAGCAACAGGGAAAAGGAGGTGGTTTACGCCGCCCTCTCTGACATGTTTGCACCTGTACTCGGAGAGCCGATTGTGATGGATGCCATCTGTCTTTTTATTGAACCGGCTCCCGGACAAAAACTCTTCTGCACAGATCGTTTTCTCTTCAGCAGTTCAGACCAGCTCACCGAGAATATTGTAATCAATGCTAACCAGAAACAGCAGCAAAACGTCTATTCTGAATGGTAAGTATGTATGCAGATAAATTTTTTTTTCGATAGCATTAGCTGGAACACAAATCGCTATCTGCAGTACTTATGAAAAACCCGCTGATCACCTTTTTACTGCTGCCAGCTTTTCTGCCAGGGCTTGCAGCAGCCACAAATCTGTCATATACCTATCGTGAAATAACCGGTGCCGAGAGCAAGACGTTTAACTGGGAACTTCTGGAAAAAGGTGATCAGGTGCTGATTACCTCAAGCGGTGCAGAGGAAAAGCTTGTCAATGTCTGCAGACGCGACGGGCTAACATTACGCTGGTCCGTAACACAAGGCTCCGACACAGATTTTCAGGCGGAGCGTATTGCCAACACCATTTCTCTGCGTGGCAGGTTTCAGGGGAAAAAAATCGAAAAGTATCTGAACATCGATGAGCGTCCCTGGTTTCAGCCGCTGTCATATTGCCTGCGTACACTCAGTCGCGGTGATACGAAAACCCTCAGTTTCTGGACAATCCGCATGGACACCCTTGAGCTTGTTGCCATGCAGGCTGAAAGACGGGGTGAGGAGCTCATTCGAATTGAAGGAAAAAAGATTGAAACTCGCCGAGTGGAAATCCGAAAAGAAGGTTTCCTCTCTGTGATGTGGAGCGCCAATTACTGGTTCAGGACAGATGACAACGTCTTTGTTCAATATCGTGGAACCCATGGGTTCCCTGGCACTCCGGAGACGCACGTCACTTTGTCCAGAGCAGACTCTGCCTGGACTGATTCCAATATATGAATATCTGAGATTTCTATTACAAACCGGCTTCGACTTGTTTTGCTGCAGACTGCCCTTCAGGAACATTCTCTGGCCTCGCCTATGGCATGAGAACATCGTACTATTTCTTGGTAATTGCTCTTTTTTGTGATAAAAAAAGAATAGTAAAAAAAACAAATCAACTCAAAATAACAACTGAGGGAGGAGTTCTATGGACAAATACGAATGCCCCTGCGGCTATATCTACGATCCGGAAGAAGGGGATTATGAGAACGGTATTGAGCCCGGAACAGCCTTTGCAGATCTCCCGGATAGTTGGGTTTGCCCTAAGTGCGGAGCTGCGAAAGAGGAGTTCTGGAAGGTCGAGTAGTAGAGGGCAGTAGCACTCTTTTTCATGGTCTGACAATCCCTTGCCGTGTGTTCTCTTATTAACGAAGGGAGATGTGTTGTCGAGGCGCAGGGCAGGTACCTGCAGAGACGGCGAACCCATTCAGGTGGCAAACTGATGACATCGACCCTCTATCTGGCTTATGACGGCTCCATCAACGCCGATTGGGTTGCCCGCTATGCTATCAATATGGCGGCCAACTCCCAAGATCCCAGGATCATCCTGATCCATATCCTGGATCACACCTATTCTCCAGACAAGATCGCCAGGAAAATCGAGGCAGTTGAAGGTGAATGTGCCATGCGCGGGGTGGGGACGACCAGCCGCATCCTGCCCCTCCGCAAAAACGTCTTTCAGTCCCTGCTCCAGGCTATTCCGGCGGGCGAGGACAGCCTCTGTGTATGCGGAGCTCGAGTTTCCTCTCGGGACAAAGGCTTTCTCGCCGGCACCATCTCCGAAAAACTCCTGCGCCGCAAGCAGTTCAAGGTCATGGCCATCCGGGTGGTCAAACCCGGCATCCTCGGAGCTCCCAAGGATTTGCTCTTCCCCCTTTCCGGTCATCCCAGGGGCTTTCAGGCAGCCATGTCATTTTTTCTGCTGTTGGCCCCGGAGGTGGAACGACTGCACCTTCTGCGGATCATGAAGGTCAGCTCCCTGTGGTTCCAGTATATGCCGGTTGCGACGGCCCGGGGCTTGCAGACAAAGGGTTTTACCTATATGAACGAGGTGCTGAAAGAGCTTCGCCAGCAGCTGGGGGAGAGTGATATCCACCTGGATACCAAGGTGATCCTCTCTGATGACTGGGTCAAGGAGATCCTTATCCATGCCAGCAAGACCCACGCCCAGATGATTCTGATGGGGGCATCGGATCGTAATCTGCCTTCCCGTTATTTTTACGGGAACAAGATCGAACAGATCCTCCGCCGTTCTCCCTGCGACGTGGGGATCTACCGCAAGATATGAACAGCCAGGCCAAACAGATTCAGCAGCTCCCGCCGGATCGGGTCTATACTCTCCTG
>Ga0180007_10002409_pt1 | contig 22432 bp, 16 predicted proteins | sample MM_PC_MetaG_FD_121122 | JGI IMG/M metagenome (GOLD analysis project Ga0180007, IMG submission 121122) | Groundwater microbial communities from the Aspo Hard Rock Laboratory (HRL) deep subsurface site, Sweden - MM_PC_MetaG | ecosystem: Environmental > Aquatic > Deep subsurface > Groundwater... | reverse complement strand
GGTCCGAAGGCAAGACCCTGGTCCGCAGCCTGCGCGAGGCGCTGCGCATCCTGCTCAAGGATGGTCCCGTGGAGGGCGTGACCCTGGAACAGTTCGCCATGAACGGCAATCCCATGGACACCACGCGGGACGTGCTCGCCTACCTCAACGCCCTTGCGCCCAAACTGGCGCCGCTGGACGCGCATTTGACGCGGTTCTTCGAGGGGCAGAAGGCCTCCGAGTTGGTCCGGGCCGCCTGGGAGCGCCTGCGCGCGGCCGACGCGGTGCAGGAGAAGACCCGCCAGGACCTGCCCAATGAGACCCTGGCCCTGCACGAGCTCAAGGGCCGCGTGCTGGATCTGATCGAGGAGATCAACGGCGTCGCGCGCATCGCCTTCGATGGCCAGTCCGAGATTGCCTCGAAGTTCAACAAGGACCTTTTGTACCGCGGCCGCCGCTCCCGGGCGAAGGCTGAGCCAGTGGTTCCGCCGGTGGCGTAGGCGGCCCCGATGGAGCCGTCGGACGAGTCGGACGAGTCGGACTGGTCGGACTGGGCCGCCCGGAGAAGAAGATGATTCCGCGCCCGTGGCGGCGCGTTCCCGCTTGGGGGTGAGGCGCTTCAAGCCGCCCACGCCTCAGCTTCTCCGTTCCCCTTCCGTCTTTTCCGTGGTCTCTTGACTCTAGATCCCCTCGAGCGTCGCCGATGACCGCCAGGGTCCCGTATTCCCTCCCGCGCCCCCGGCAACATTTCTTCTGGTAATTGCCCCGGGAGGGACTATGTTATATGCATCCGGTCTTTTCCCGGAGACTTGGAGGGATCATGGACGCTCGCCTCAAGTTAGCCCTGATGATGCTCGCCCCGGTGTTCTGGTTCTCCTGCGGCTCGGGGCCGGCCCAGGAGGGATCCACGTATCTGGTCTCCGATCTCGAGCGCGAGCCCGGTGACGTCCAGAGCCCGGAGACCCTCGATCAGGTCGCGCGCAACAACGAATTCGCCCTCGCCATGTACGCCCGGGTCGCCACCGGCATGGACACGAACCGGTTCTTCTCCCCGCTGTCGTTGACCTTCGCCATGGGCATGGTGCACGGCGGCATCCGGGGCGGCATCATCTCCGAGTTCGAGGCCGTGTTCGGGTTTCCGCCCGCCGGTCCCCACGCCGCGCTCAACGCCATCGAGCAGCAGGTCGAGGGCGTATCCGATTCGACCACCACCGTGCGCTTTGAAAACGGCCTGTTCATCGACCCGGAGCTGCATCCGACCCGGGATTATCTGGATCTGCTGGCGCAGTACTACGGGCTTGGGATCCACGTCGTGCCGGTGGTCCTGGACCCCGACGCGGCGGCCGACGTGATGAACCGGTGGGTGCGCGAGCGGACCGCCGGCCTCATCGAGGAGATGATTTTCCCGACCGATCTTCAGGACGCCGAGTTCGTGCTGCTCAACACACTCTACTTCAAGGCGGTCTGGAAGGTGGAGTTCGATCCGGAATACACCTGGGAGCAGTCTTTCACCCGCGACGACGGCACCGTTGTGCGGCTGGAGATGATGTGGGCGGAGCCGGGAACGTGGTTCCGCGGGCTCGAGACCGACGGCATGAAGGTCGTGGCGATCCCGTATGAGCGGAACCAGCTGGAGTTCATCGCCTTCATGCCCACCGCCGGCGGGCTGACCACGCTGGAGCAGCAACTGAACCCCGCCTGGCTTCAGGAACAACTGGGATCGATCTCGCACGGGGACTCCCGGTGCCCGGACACCCTCACCCTGCCGAAGTTCGAGGTCACCACGCGCCAGGAGGACCTGTTCGAGCTCCTCGCCGACATGGGACTGGAGTCCCTGCGGACGGACGGATATGAGTATTACGGGCTCCCCTCCTCGCGGGGGTCGACCCGGATCCTCCGTATCCTGCAGGAGTCGCGCATCAAGGTCAACGAGGGCGGCACCGAAGCGGCCTCGGCCACCGCCGTCATCGGCGGCCCCATCGACGGCGGTGTCGACGGGGACGACGCCGGCCCGGTCTGTCAGCCCCGCCATTTCATCCTCGACCGTCCGTTCTTCTACCTCATCCGCGAGACGTCCACCGGCTCGATTCTTTTCATGGGCAAATTCGTGGGGTGAGGCGCTTCAAGCCGCCCACGCCTCCGTCTTTTCCGTTCCTTCCGTCTTTTCCGTGGTCTCTTATCTCTTCTCTTCTCTTCTCTTCTCTTCTCTTATTTCCCCTGGTAGCGCCGGATCATGCGGAAGCACTCGTCGCGGCTGGTGTACTCCACGGGGTCGAAGGTGAGCGTCTCGGCGATGGCGGCGTCGTACTCCTCGGCGGTGATGCGCCCGCGGCGCTTCATGATCGCCAGCAGGCGGTCCAGGGCGCGGTTCCAGTAGTCGGGCACGGCCTGGTTGCAGTAGAAGGCGTAGCGCTTCTTGGGGGAGGGCAGGATCGAGGCCAGGTAGATGGCCTCGCGCACGGTGAGGTCCAGCGGGTTCTTGTTGAAGAAGTGCTGGGCCGCGCGGGGCACGCCGTAGATGTCGGGGCCCAGCTCGATGATGTTCAGGTAAATCTCCATCAGGCGCTGCTTGGACACGACCTGCTCGACGTACCAGGTGAAGAACAACTCCTCGAGCTTGCGCGAGAGGGTCTTCTTGCGCTCGAAGAACACGTTCTTGACGATCTGCATGGTGATCGACGACGCGCCGAACTTGAACTTCCTGGCGCGCAGGTTCTGGGTGAGCGCGGTGGCGAACTCCGAGGTGATGAAGCCGTGGTGCCGCCAGAAGGCGCCGTCCTCGGTGGTGAGCACCGCCGCCACCATGTACGGGGAGATCTCCTCGAGGGGGCGCGTCCACTCGTTGTCGGCCGAGACCTCGACGCCCACGCGCTGGCCGCCGGGCTCGACCACGGAGTAGCCGAAGTCGTGCATCAGCCGGGTCGCCCGCAGGGCGGGGGGGGCCTGCAGCACGCGGCAGCGGTCGAGATCGATCTTGCCCGACAGTTTGGCGTCCTCGGTCTCGAGGCGCGCGAAGTCGATGAACAGGTGCAGGCGGCCGTCGACGGTGCCACCCAGCGTGAGCTGGCGCAGGTTGGGCACCAACTGGGGCGGGAACGCCGCCACCGCGTCGGCGCAGGACATCCGCGGGACCTCGAGATCGGCCGTGAGCTGGAGCTTGCGGGTCTCGGGGTCGCGCCGGACCCGGCCCGAGGCGCGCGCGGAGAGCTTGCCGTGGGTGAAGGTCAACTGCGGGATGTCGAGGAGGCCCGCGCCGGCGTCGTGGCGCGCGATGAGCGCAAAGGTCGCTCCCAGATCGCGCAGGGCCTCGGGGGCGATGCGCGGGTGGAACACGGTGACGCCCGTGAGGCGGCCCTCGGCGGTCACGTCGGAGACGCCCGCGGCGCGGGTGAGATCGACCTTGCCGGAGAAACGCGCGGCCTCGCGGTTCTGTACGGGCATCGTCGGCGGGATCAGCAGGCCGACCCAGGCGTCCTCCAGCTCGGCGTGGGAGACCAGCTTGCCGGAGCGGCGGTCGTAGAGCCCGTTGGCCACCAGGGTGCCGCGGTCCGGCAGGAAGCGGCCCTCCACGGCGAAGGAGAGCTGTCCGCTGCCCTCGGGCTTGAGCATGGCCGTGGCGGTGTAGAGCTGGAAGTCCTTGGAGAACGGCCATACCAGCCCGGCCAGTTTGACCGAGTCGATCTCGTGCTCGGCGGTGGTGATGACTGTGGCTGCGTCGATGAAGTAGACCGGCAGCCAGGGGGACTTCAGTTGCAGTTCGGTCAGATCCAGGTGCCCGCCGCCGGCGCGGGAGTACTTCAGGCCGCCGTCCCGGGTGACCAGGTGGATCTCGCGGTCCTCGACGCTGAGCGCGAGGCCCGAGACGGTGAGCTTCTCCCAGGCCAGGCGGCTCCCTCCGATGCCTGCGGCGCTTTCGCGCCGCCTTCGGTGCCAGGCGGGTGGGATTTCGCCGTCGACGACCACACCTTCGACGAAGATCTCCTCGACCCGGATCGACGGGGTGAGCACGCGCGTGATCTTCCACCTGGGCAGGCGCACCTCGCGGATCTTGGCGGAGAAGCCCGGCGCGACCATGTGCAGGTTGCGCACGGTGATGGTGTCCCAGCCGACGGCCACGTCCATGTCCATGACGTGGAGCCCCCAGTTGCGCGCCATCCGCTCCACCTGACGCCTGGCGACGTCATGGGCGATGCGCGGCACGATCAGAGCCCCTGCGACCGCCAGTGCGGCCAGGATTCCCAAGCCGATCAACAGGATTTTACGAACCATTGATTACTTGCAGATCAGGCCGATGACCAGGGTGTCTTCGTTTTCCTTGGGTCCGGCCACGAACATGGGCTTCTCGGCGGCGAGCTTGATGGTCATGTTGTGCAGCACCTCGGAGCGCGGCGTCTTGCCGGGGGATTCCTTCTGGATCTGCATCTGGATGCGGTAGCGGACCTTGTTCTTGCCCTCGAGGATCTTCTCGATGAGCTTGGTGGTCATCACCAGGTTGGCGCCGAGCTTGGTCTTGGCGGTCTTCTGGGAGGACAGCACGATGTCGGAGCTCAACTTCAACTGGAAGGAGCCGTAGGCCTTGAACGGGATCTTGGAGAAGATGTCCTTGAACTCGACGAGCTCCTTGGGAAGCGGCGCCTTGAGTTCCCGGGCCGCGATGGTGTAGACCTTGCACCGGACGCCGTTGCCGTCGTCGGTGGTTTCCTGGGCTGCTGCGGGGGGTGCGTGCAGGCCCGCCGCGCACAGGATCAGTGTCGCGAAGAGAAAGGCAGGGAGAGTGCGCATGGAACAATGCCTCCTATATCGTGCTTCCGGAATCGAGTCCGGAGAGCCAGATGACGGTGATCATCTCGCCGTCAGCGTCGGGAATCTGGAAAACGGCCGTGTTGATGTCGTCGGCCGAGTTGATGTTTTCAATGATGCACGTGTTGGACGCCATGGTCAGCGCCTCGAGCTCGGGCACCGGTTCAATCATGGGCGTCTTGACGCCCACCTGGGAGACCTGCGGCTGCTGGGGGGCGGTCATCGGCGGGTTCTGCGCCATCTGCGGCGCTCCGGGGTTCACCACCTTCACGCGGGGCACGGGCTGCCGGTTCATGGCGCTCCAGAAGAAGAAACCGCCGATGATCAGCGCCACGGCCATGCCGGCGATGCCCGAGAGGGCCGCGGTCCAGGCCAGGGTACGGAGGGAGCGGTGGTGCATGCGGTCGCGATCGGCGAGCAGGGTCGCCAGCGTCTCGCGATCAATCTGGAGCATGTTCGACGCTGCGGCCGGCGCCTCGGCCGCCGTCGCCGGGGCCGCCGCCACGGGCGCGCCGAAGCCGAAGGCGCCCAGATCCACTGGACGGAATCCCGGCGGTTCGGCGCCGGAGTCCTGAAGCAGGCCCCGCAGTTGACGCATGTTGTCGAGCAGGATGCGTGCCTCGGGAGAGGTCTCGAGCGCCGCCTCGACCCGGACGCGCTCCTCGTTGGTGCACTCGCCGTCGAGATAGGCCGACACCAGTTCTTCGGGCAGATTTGGATCGCGGATCATCTCACACCTCCGAACCATGATAGCCGTGCTCCTGGAGGGCCAGGACCAGCTTCTTGCGTGCGTGGTGGAGCCGTGACATCACCGTCCCGCGGGGACACTCCATGACCTCGGCGATCTCCTCATAGGAGAGGCCTTCGACCTCGCGCAGGACGATGGCGGTGCGATGCTCCAGACTCAACGTTTCCATGGCTTCTTCCAATACCTGTATCACTTCCTTGCGGCGGGCCAGCTTCTCGGGTCCCAGCGGGCGGTAGCAAAGTCCGTTATGTCCGTCGGCCTTCTGAGCGTCCACCGCAACCTCGTCCTGGTACTCCGTTTCGGTCCGTCGCCGCATGGTGCGCCAGTAATCAATGGACAAATTATATATAATCCGCCGGAACCATGTGGAAAAACTGCAGTCCTGACGGAAGGACTCCACGTTCTTGAAGACGCGCAGGAATGCCTGCTGGGTCACGTCCCAGGCGGCATCCGAGTCGCGTACCATCTTCCACGCGAACCGGTACGCCCAGCGTTGATGTCTCCCGACGAGTTCCTGAAAGGCTCTCTCGTCTCCTTTGGCACAGGCAGCCATCAGAAGCTCATCGGAGGTCTGTTGATAATCAACCACATCAACACCTGGGTTCCAGACGGTGAAACACGATCATTATTCTGCACTGAGGAAAACATTTTCCACGAGTGGCGCCGGGAAATATAACGCAATCCCTCTCCGGTTGCACGCCCGAAAAAAGGCCCCGTTCGGTCACTTTCACTTAATCCGGGCTGGAACTGACCGATTAAAACACTGTATTTTTATCGATTCCGTCGGGGAATCGATCGGGCCTTGGGCCCCATCAGACCCCTCCCGGCAGCAGGAAGCAGGTATTGCCATGAGCTTTGACCCATCAGATCCTTTCGATCCTGAAGACATGATGAGTTCACGTACGGTGGCCTATCCCCAGGACGTCAAGCCCGACAAGTTGACGTTCGAGGGCAACGATGACTTGAGTTATGATGTTAAAAAAGGTCTTGACGAACTGCTGGACGACGAGTTCCTCGAAATTGAGGAAGCCGAAGACGACCTTCCCCCCGAAGAAAAATAATCGTGAAAAATAAATCGTGAAAAGCGGACAATTTCAACTTGAATTGGGGCGGGTGAGTCTATAGGGTGCCGCCGACTCTCACTCGGAGGTTCCCCTTGTCCGATCTTGCAAAACCCCGTTTCGGCCAGCCGCTCACCGGCATCATTTCTTTCGTCGTATTCCTGCTGATAGGGCTGGCGACCTGGTTCCTGTTCTCGGATCCACGCGGGCCCGGAAAGTTGTTCCCGTACCCGTTCGTCATGTACCTCGCGGTCATGATCCTGGTGGGGCTCTGGCAGCACATGCTCCTCGGGGACTGGCCGTTTGCGAAACTGAAGCAGCCGCTCAAGGGTGTGGTGCTCACCGTGGTGAACTTCGCGGTCACCCTGTTCGTCATCCATGTGGTGTTCTACCGCATCTTCGGCCTGGGCTTCAACTTCCTGTCCCAGGTCAACCTCGACGAGCTGGCGCGCACCGGACAGGCGATCCTGCCCGGCGGCAAGGCCCTCTCCCTGGAGACGATGCAGGCCAAGCATTTTGCCCAGAGCGCGCTGGTGAGCTTCGTGCTGATCGGCTTCTTCACGTATCCGGTGGTCACCATCCTCTTTGCTAAGTGGCCCATCCGCCCGAGCAACCTCGAGCAGCCGCAGGCGGGCTTCGCCGAGCTGGGCTGGGGTTCCCTGGTGACGCTGTTCTTCTTCGTGACGCTCATCGTGCCCTTCTGGGGCGAGGTCTACAGCAAGACCCTGGGCACGTCCATCGGCATGAACACCCCCTGGTGGGGCAAGATCAACGGCACCGGCCACCTGCACTGGGTGTTCGGCTGGTGGGAATGGGCGATCATCGCGTTGTTCATGACGGCCAACGTGTGGCGAGGCAAGCCCTGGAACAAGATCGGACTGCCGCAGCCGATCAAGGGGCTGGTCTCCATGATCGGCGTGTTTGCCATCGGGTACGCCATGGCGCTGCTGTGCGTGAACATCATCCCCCTGTGGATCGGCGCCGACACCATCGCGAAACTGAAGGCCGCTGCGCCCAACGACGCGGAGTACCTGCGTTTCCTGTGGTACCACGCCGCCGAGATCGCCGGCTTCATGCTGATTCCGTTCCTGGTGTGGCACCACTACTTCGAGGATCGCACGCCCATCGCCGACCGCGACTCCTGGGCCGCCTTCGCCTTCCGCACCGTGGGCGTGCTGGTCGCCGGCGCGTTGCTCTACGTGATCTTCTACTACGGCAACTTCGGCCGCTGGGCGCTGGGTAATTCCCACATGACGGACATGCACGCCCGCTTCGTCCACGGCGAATCCCTGGTGTGGAACTTCTGGTGGATCATCCCGCTGCTGTGGAATGACTGGTTCTTCGCTAAGTGGGGTCTGTTCAGAGAAGACAAAGAACACGCATAAGGGTCTAGATAAATTAGACAAATCCGAACAGAAGTAAGGGACGGACCGGCTGTAAAATCAGTCCAACTGGAATTTTCCAGGGTGACTGTACTCTGTGCAAAGAATTTTCAGGGGTGGATGTTTTTTCGTTTGCTTCGACGAAATACGTCAGCTATACCTGAAGTTACAAGACATGGTTTTACCGCTTCAGATGGAGGTCCTCATGCGTTACTTTATTGACACCCACCCTTGCTGTGATGGCAATCACGAGCTTCACCAGAACGGCTGCGTCGTGTTCCCCAAGCGCGAGACCGTGGTGCTCGTGGGCGAGTTCCGGTCCAGCTTCGATGCACTTCGGGCGGCCCACTGGCTCTATCCACAGGTCGAAGGCTGCCGCATCTGCTGCCCGGAGTGCCGCGTCGAGTCCTCTCCGATCTCGATCCTCCTCTGAGTTCGCCAACCTACAGCTTGCAATTCTGTGCGGATCTCATGTAAATGAGTTGAACCCGATTCCATGAATGGGAGGGCGCGGTGAACACGAAGGACTATTTCGACAAAAAGGACCGCATTTTCAAGGTCTTCGATGGCCCCGACAAAAAGGATCTCTGGATGCGCACGCCACGGATCGACTCCTTTCAGGCCGCCAAGGAAATCACCCAACTGCCGGTCCAGTTCCTCTGCGAGTTCGAGACCCGCAAGATCCGCTTCGATGTCTTTCTGGACAACATCATCCGCATGGAAAACGACGAGAACTCCGTTTTGTTTCGCGGCACCGCGCTGGACAACATCTCCGGCGAGTCGGTGGTCGTCGAGGGGCAGTACGACTTCGTCACCCGCGACGGCTTCCTGGAGATCAAGGAACGCCTCGGATGAAGACCCTCAAGCCCACCGACGGGGCGCTGCGATCTTATATCCAGCGAGTGCCGCTGTTCTCCTCGTGTTCTGAGGAGGATCTCGAGACGTTGATGCCAAGGGCCATGCTGTTGCAGTTTGAACGCGGCGAGCATGGCTTCCTGGCCGGCGAGAAGGCCTGCAGGCTCGACGCCCTGGTCTCCGGGAGCGCCCAGATCTACCGCACGCTGCCTGACGGATCCGTGAAGACCCTTCACCTGCTCTCGCCCGTCGCGCTGCTGGCCGAGGCCGCCGTGTTCATGGGGATCCCGTTTCCGGCCAGCTGCGTGTTCCCGGAGGAGAGCCTGACGCTGAGCTTTCCCCGTGCCCAGTTGATCGACATCGTAGAGAAGGATCCGGCCTTCGCATGGAGGCTGATGGGCCAGATGTACAAGAAGCTCTTCGAGTTCACCTCCGTGATCGCGTCCCACTCCCAGAAGAACGCGGTCTCCCGTGTGGCTTCGTACCTGCTGGGCTTCGTGCAGTCGGCGCTTCCGGTGAACGCGACGGTGCCCGCCTGCGTGATCCTGCCGGCGCCCAAGAAGGACATCGCCAACTACCTCGGGATCCGTCCCGAGAGCCTGAGCCGTACCTTCGCCACGCTGGAGAAGGCCGGGGCGATCCATGTGGACGGCCAGGCGATCACCATCCTGCAGTCGGAGTATCTCGAAAATATTCTGCTGGATTCGGATCCCGCGGAGTTTTAATCTGTTCGTCGAGGAACCTGAATATCGATCATGAGTTCTCACCCGATGGATCCCACCGACAAGACCCCGCCGCGTGGGGTGACACCGCCAGGCGGAACGCTCCCGCGCGGAACGCTCCCCATGGGTGGTGCGCCGACGACACCGGGCCTGTCGGACACCGGTCGGACACCGACACAGAGGACTGCGATCACGGAACGGATCCCTGATACCCACCGGATGCACTCCGCGGAACGGGAAGAGGTCGCCACGGCCGACACCTTCATCGCCGACTCCTCGGCCTATCAGGGGTCCCGGACGCCGTCGACGCCCTCGGGGTCGGGCGATCCCGCGACGCTGGAATCGGGCGAACCCTTGCCGGGACCGGATCCCGGCACGCTCACCCGTGAGCATGAGGGCCGCTATCAGGTCATCGACGAGATCGGTCGGGGCGGCATCGGGCGGGTGCTGCTGGCCGTCGACGAGCACATGGGACGCGAGGTCGCCATCAAGGAGCTGCTTCCACAGTTCCTCGACTCCGGCTCCACGGATCCGATCACCCGTCGCAGCCAGTCGGAGCTGCGTTTTTTGACCGAGGCGCGCATCACCGGCAACCTCGAGCATCCAGGCATCGTTCCTGTGTACGAGCTGGGCCAGCGCTCCGACGGTACGGTTTATTACGTGATGAAGCTGGTGCGGGGGCAGACACTGCAGCATGCCTTGAAGGGACAGGACCTCCGGGGCCGGCTGAACCTGATTCCCCGCTACATCGAGGTCTGCAATGCCATCGCGTTCGCGCACTCCCATGGTGTGATTCACCGGGATCTGAAGCCCGACAACATCATGCTCGGCGAGTTCGGCGAGACCCTCGTGCTGGACTGGGGCCTGGCCAAAATCAAGGATCAGAAGGACCTTCGCAGCTCAGAGATCGCAGGATTCATCAATCGGCTGCGTGAAAACCACGTCAGCGAAACGGCCATGGGCGTGCCCATGGGGACGCCTCAATACATGCCGCCCGAGCAGGCGTTGGGCGACGTGGCCAACATCGACGAGGCCTCCGATGTCTACACGCTCGGAGCGATCCTCTACGAGATCCTGACCGGCCGTCCGCCGCATCAGGAAAAGACGCCCATGCAGACGATCCTGGCTGTGCTCGACAAGCCCATCGAGCCGCCGCAGACCATCGAGCCCGAGTGTCCACCCGAGCTTGCGGCCATCGCCATGCGGGCGCTGTCCATGACCAAGTCGGACCGCTACGCCAGCGCAGCCGAGCTCGTCGAGGAGGTGGAGAGCTTCCAGCAGGGGCGTTTGGTGCGCACCTATCGCTACTCGAACTGGGAGTTGGCCCGCCGATGGGCGCTGCGTCACCGCAAGTTGATCCTGCTGGTTTTGCTGATCCTGGCCGCCGTGGGCGGCTCCTGGTGGTATCGCGGCGTGGCCGACGCCCGGCGCTCCGAGCGGGTGGAGCGCCAGCGCCGTCAGACGGTCATGGCCAGGGTCGACAAGATCGTCGCGGATGTCCAGCACGGCAGCAAGGGTGAGCGGTGGATCGACATCTACACGTTCAAGTTGATCGCCCTCAAGGAGCGCCTCGTCGAGCAGAAGCTCATCGAACTGCTGGAGAATCCGGCCATTGACGTGCGTCGCCTGGCCGCACGCGCCCTGGGCGGCATGAACTCGGGCCGGGCGGTCAAGCCGCTGATGGCCCGACTCAACGAGCGTGCCGAGACCGACGAGAGCGTCCTGATCGAGATCATCAACGCCCTGGGTATCATCGGCGACACCCGCGCCAACGACGCGATCCTGTCCACCCGCAAGCGGTTCGGACAATACAGCGCGGTCTGGAACCAGACTTCACTGGCTTATAAAATGATCCCGCAGGGCCCCCCCGTCGCCGGCCACACAGCCGCGGATTTCCATGAACTCGGACGTTCGCTGGAGAACAAGGAGCAGTGGGACGAGGCGCGCCAGGCCTACCTGCAGGCCCTCGAAAAGGATCCCGATTATTATCGGACCCACAACAACCTGGGAAATCTCTACAAGCGTCAGCGCATGTATGACAAAGCAATATTTCATCTTACACGCGCAGTGGAGCTTGAGCCGGGATCTTATAACGCGCTTAATAATCGCGGTTTGCTGTACACTGAAGTCGATGAATACGAGAAAGCTTTGATTGACTTTAACAAGTCATTGCAATTGAAATCTGATAATGCAAGCGCGCTCAACAATCGTGGTCGATTGCATTCGCTCATGGGAAATTACAAGATGGCGTTGGCGGACTATGAGAAGGCCATTGCATTACAGCCGAAGAACGTCCGATACTTGAACAACGCAGGTGAAATTGCCTTATATAACAAGGATTTCGTAGGAGCGGAACAAGCCTTCCGAAAGGCCGTCGAGCTCGATGCCGGATTCTACTTCGCTCGCACGAATATTGTGCGCCTCAAGTTTATTCAAAAGAGTTACCGCGACGCGTTAATTGAGGCAAATATTATATTGGATCAGGATCCGAACTTTTTCGCTGCGTTATGTTGGAAGATTAGGCTGCTGTTAATAGAGGGGCGGCGCGATGAAGCCGAGGTTGCATTACAACATTTGAAGCAGCTTCCGCAGATCGAGAATTTCGGCGCTGATATATATGAAGCCATGAGTTGGCATTTCTATCTTGGAGATCTTGAAAAAGCCTCCGCCATTTTGACAGATGTGCTTTCCAGGGAGATGCCCATTCTGTTGCGCAAGGAGTATTTCCTGCTCTATGTGCCGATGAGGATCATGCTCGGTGATCGCACCTCCTGGAAGCCGGAGTTGTCGCGGCTGGTCAAGATCGCCGGCAACACGTGGGTCGATGGCGTGCTCAGGATGCTGGCCGGTGACGTGACCCGTGAAGAGATGCGGCTGAAGGCCATCAATAAACAGCGGTTACTCTCCTACTATATGGTCACTGGCGTGATGTACGAGATGGAAGGTCGGATTGAAGAGGCCTTGGACGCCTATCGACGCGCCGTCGAGATCGTGCACGTCGAGCAGTACGACTGGATGATCGCCTATGACGGCGTCCGCCGGTTCGAAGGGATGTCGCGCCGCATCACCGGGGCGATGCTCTCTCCCCTGTCGGTCGTGGGCCTGCGGCCCGCCGTAATCGTCCAACGACCGCCGGCAATCCCCGCGCCTTCACCTGCTCCCGCTCCGGCTCCCGCTCCGGGAATGAATCCATGACCGACAAGGCACAGGGCGGCCGATGGTTCTCGGGCCGGTCGGAGATCGCCGGCCTGGCGGCAGTGCTCGTCCTGTTCGCGCTGACCCACCTTCAAGGCATCAACGAGGCTTTTTTATTTGGCCACCAGGGCTTCAACAACAGCCTGCGGTCCATCATCGGGCGCAACTACGTACGCTACGGGGTCGTGGAGTTGGCCGGAAAGCCCATCAAGAACATTGGTCCTGTGAAGAATGCCCGGGAACACGTGGTGCACTGGCATCATCCGCCACTGGTGCATATGCTCGTGGGCCTTTCGTTTCAACTTTTCGGCGAGAGCGAGGCTTCTGCCAGGGCCGTTCCAATCTTTTTCAGTTTCCTTTCGGTCCTTCTTCTGTGGCGGATCGTGCGGCGACGCCTTGGGCCGGCCGGCGGACTCTGGGCAGCTGCGATCTTCACGCTGCTGCCGCTGGAGGTCGAGTACGGAAAGATGGCCAACTACGAAGCCCTGGTCATCGCCCTGATGCTCGGGGCGGTGCTGGCGGCCCTCAAGATCCGTGAGGCCGTGGAATCTGGCACTGGCACTGGCCGCGGTGCCATCCTCGCGCTGTTTTGCTGCACGGCTGCGGCAGCCTTCACCGACTGGCCTGCGTTCATCCTGGCCGCCTTTCTGGGGTTGTTCCTGATCGCTCAAAGACCGCGCCGATGGTTGCTCTTTGCCGCCTACGGCGTGTTCTGCGCCTTGTGGCTGTTGATTTTATGGAAATGGATGAACCACTTCGCCGAGAGTGACGGACTATGGGGTCTGGCGCGCTGGCGGGCCGGCGGCGGCTCGGCGAAGGTGGCCACGGGGGCATGGCTGACCCGGTTCGGCGCACGGCTGCTCGATTACGTGGGGGCCCCCGTGCTGGCGGCCTCCGCTGCGGGTGTGGTCGCCTACGTTCTGCGTTTCAGGCGCCTGCCGCTGGTGCTGGGCGTCTTTGGCGGTGGTGGGTTGCTGTATCTGTACATATTCAAGTACGGATCCTGGGTGCACGTGTTCTTTCTTCACTACCTGATGCCCGCCTTTGCCGTCACCGCAGCGGCCGGACTGGTCCTCGTCTGGCAGGCCGGCGCGCGCTGGGAGCCGGTCCTCCTCGGGCGGATTTCAGCTTGGGCCGGCGCGCACGTTCATTATTTCAAGGCTGACGCCTCTCGGCTGCAGCGTCTTCGCTTCCAATGTCTGACCGGGGTTCCCGTTCTGACGTTTTTCCTGTTCGCCGGCTGGGCCGCCTGGGCCGTCCCGAACGAATGGCGTCTGCTGGACAAGGCAAAACTGGTCAGCCACGGGGTGCGGACGGATCTGGGACGTCCCCGCGCAGGACTTCCCTACGACGGACGGCTCGACGTCGTGCTGCTGGCCCGGACGGCCAGGAACATGAGCCGCTTCGGCGACACCATCGCCGTGCACCGCCGCACCCACTCGAGCCCGCAGTTCCGCTACTACCTCGCCCGAAACAGCAGGGTCGTGCACGCAACCTCCCAGCTGCGCAACGAGCGCCTCTACATCGTCCCCGAACACGTCCTGACCGAGGCGGAGAAACGAAACTTTGTGCGTGAGTGCTTTGTGGTTTCGACCCTGCGATACTGGATCATCGACCGGAAGGCACGCAAGCCGGGCCTCAAACACCTCGAGTTCGTCCAGTACCCGGCCTCCTGGAAGTGGTCCTTCTTCACGTCCATGTTTTATCCGCCCCACGCGCTGGTCGAGCGCCGTGCCAAGAGCGAGGCGATTCTCCGGGAGCTTGAATCACCTCCAGCAGATCTCCAGCCTGTGGAACCTCCCGAATTCCGGGTGGACTGAAAATTTTCAACTGCACGGGAATAAATGCGACAGGAGATCCCGTTACAAAGACCGGAGTGCCCTTTTTCCGGTCCTGTAAGACATCGTACTTCCTTTCGTACTCCAACTCGACCTGACGACTTTCCCAATTCTCCAGTTCTCTCCTTTCCGGAAAAAGGGCACGCTTTTTTTAAACTGAAAACAAGGGATGATATTTAATTGTTTATTAACGTTCAGGGACGCGTGCGTGGAGGCAGAAGATCGGGAAAGTGCGGACGGTGCCGTCGGTGATCGTCTTGGGCATGTTCCAGGCGTTCACGAAACTGACGTCGGAGAAGCCGGCATCCGAGAGGGCCGCCGACAGGGCGGTCTGATCGAAGCCGAAGTGTGCCACGCCGGTGTTGTCCTCGTGGAAGGTGCCGTCCTCGCGGTCGAGATCGGCCAGCAGCAGGTGACCGCCCGGACGCAGGACGCGCCCGAAAGAGGCGAGGGCAGCAGCGGTGTCGGTGACGTGATGCAGAGCCATGGATGAGACGACCGCGTCGAAGGGGACCGCAGGAAGGCCCAGCGCCTCGAGGGGTTTTAGCATGGTGGTGATGGGTAGACCGGCGGCCTTGGCTGCCAGCACTTCGAGCATCTTGGGACTCGTGTCCACGGCCGTGACGTGGGCCACCCGCGAGGCCACCGCCAGGGTGAGCAGACCCGTTCCTGCGCCTGCGTCGAGGACCCGCCACGAACGATCCCAGGCGACCAGCCGGGTCATGGTCTCGAAGACGTGCCGAGCCAACTCGCGTCGACGGGGGTTGGCATCCCAGGATTCGGCCCTTTGATCGAACACACTCATCTTTCACCTCCAGTTGATCTTGGATCCTCATACCATTGCCGAAAGCAAACGTCACCCACTTTTTACCATCGGCGAAGGGCCGTGCACTGAGTGTGTGCAAATCCGGCGAGGCTCTACGGGAGGACTTCCACGGGGAGGAGGCGCATCGTCGTGGTGCCGTCGCCGAGCTGGCCATAATTGTTGAGGCCCCAGCAGCGGATGATGCCCGTGCTGAGAAGCACGCAGGTGTGGGAATCCCCGGCGGTGATGGCCACTGCGTTGCTGACGCCGTTGACCAGGTTCGGTCGGGAGCGATCCGAGGTGCTGCCCGAGCCGCACTGTCCTGAAGAGTTCTCGCCCCAGCAGTAGACGGCACCATTGACGGTGATTGCGCAGGTGTGCTGATAACCGGTGGCGATCGCCACGGCGGTCTGGCTCCAGTCCGGCTGCACGGGAATCAGGCGATTGCCGAAGGGCGCGCCGTCGCCGGTCTGGCCGTTTCCGGCCTGTCCCCAGCACCAGGTGCCGCCGCCGGTGTCGATCGCGCAGGTGTGGTTGCCGCCGGCCGCGACATCGAAGACGTTGGTGAGACCGGAAACCTGCACCGGAGAGGATCGATCGACGGTGGTATCGTCACCGAGCTGGCCGTAATTGTTGTCGCCCCAGCATCGGAGGGCGCCGCCGGGCTCCAGGATGGCGCAGGCGTGGGCGGTGCCCGTGGAGATCCGGATCACGCCCGGCACAAGTTGGACCGAGGTGGGCGACAACTGGTCCACCATGTTGCCGTTGCCCAGCTGGCCACGGTGGTTGCGACCCCAGCAGCGCGCACTCTGGTCCGAAAGCAGCGCGCAGGTGAAGGCTCCGCCGGGATCGAGCTGGGTCACGGTCGAGAGACCTGCAATGACCGTCGGCTGGAGGACCGGGGTGAGGATGTTGCCGGTGCCGACCTGGCCATAGTAATTGGCGCCCCAGCAGGACAGGGTGTTGTCGGCAAGCAGGGCGCAGGCATGGGCACTGCCTCCATGGACCGAGAGGACCTCCGGCAGGGACACGGTGGGGATCGGCACGTTCGACCCGATGGAGGTCGTTCCCGTGGCGAGCTGGCCCTCGGTGTTGTTGCCCCAGCAGCGGACCGTTCCGTCGGAGAGGCGGGCACAGGTGAACTGGCTGCCCGCGGAGACCTGGGTCGCATCGAGACAGCGGCTCTCGTCATAATGGCAGTTCTCATCGCACAGTTTCCCGGTGAAGTGGGACAGGGCGCGGCAGGTCTCGGGGTTGTTCTGCCCCGGCTCGCACTGCTCATACGCCGCCTGAACGATCCCGTCACCGCATGAGCCGCCGCAGGCGGTGGTGTTGAAGGCGCAGGCCGTCGTGCACTGGAGGATGCCCGGGTGCAAGCCCAGCGACTCGCAGGTGGTGCCGCCCAGATCCGTTCCGTCGCATACCTCGTAGGGAGACTGGACGACGCCGTCGCCGCAGGAGCCCTGGCAACCGGAGATGTCAAACATGCAGTCGTCCCCGCAGACCAGCGTTCCCCCGTGAAGCCCGAGGGATTCGCAGGTGGTGATCATGGCGTTGCCCGGTTCGCAGTCCTCGAAGCCCGCATTGAGATCCCCGTCGCCGCAGCGGCCTTCCGCCATGCAGGACTCCAGCCCGAAGGAGCAGGCAGACGTGCAGGTGAGTGTCCCGGCATGGTAGCCCAGGGTCTGGCAGGTGGTGTCCCCGAGCTCCTCGCCATCGCAGGTCTCCCAGGGGTCCTTGAACCCGTCGCTGTTGCAGATCGCGTCGCACCCGGAGGTGTCCAGGGCGCAGTCGTCTCCGCAGGCCAGATTCCCGCCGGAGTATCCGATGGATTCACAGGTGGCGCCCCCCAGCTCCGGGCCCTCGCACGCCTCGGCGGGGGACTGGATCTGGCCGTCTCCGCAGTACCCGGCGGCCTCGCACTGGGTGGTGTCCCACAGGCAGCCGGTCGTGCAGGCGAGGGCGCCGGCATGGTAGCCCAGGCCTTCGCAGGAAAAGCCGCCCAGATCCGTTCCGTCGCAGGTCTCGTTCGCATCACGGATCCCGTCGCCGTTGCAGGGGGCATCCGGACCGTCGGGGATGTCCATGGCCAGCCGGCAGGCCGGAAGGATCGACAGAAGAAGGAATAGTGGGAAAAGAGGGAGAAGAGAGCGCATGATTTCCGTGATCAAGGATAGCCTGCAATGATCCCGCGTGCAAGGGCGTGCATCGCGCCGAAAATCCATTTTTCGACTTTGAACGCAGGACGACTTGTGACATGGTATGCCCATGATGCGCGCTTCCTTGCTGTGTATGGGTATTATAGTTGCGTTATTGCTAAATAGTTGTGATGACGGGGGCCAGAAGACGACCCAAGGGACGCCGGTGGCGGCGACCGACTGGACGTACCGGCTCTCTGAGAGCCCGTCCGGGATTCAAGTGTGGACGGCGCCGGCTGCAAGGCGGGTTCGCAGCGGGGATAGGGCGCCGGTGGAGGCTCGCAGCGGCCTGTTTGCCTCGGCCGCCCGCCGGGAGCGCGAAATCGTGCAACTGATCGTGGACCCGGGCGCCGGTGGCGTCGCGCTGGCACCGCTTTCGGACACGGCACTGGCGTCGGTGGAACTGTTCTCCGGCGGTTTTACCGACGGTCACCTGCAGACGCTCACCCCGCTCCCATGGAACCAGGCTGCTTCCGGCGGCTCCGGAGCCCCGGTGGTGCTGTGGCTCGTGCTGACTGTGGCCGAAGACGCCCCTGCCGGGGAGCGGACCCTTCAGGTGGAGTTGACCGTGGGCGGGCAGGTGCTGACCGTGCCGCTGCGTCTGTACGTGTTCGACTTCGAACTGCCGCCGGAGATCCACTATGAGTCCCTGCTCTATCTGTCAGTCGCCGATCTGATCGGCCCTGGTGAGACCGAGGAGACCGTCAAGAGTCGTCTTTTCGATCTTCGCATGACCCCCGCGTCCGTGGCCTGGCCTTCGGGCCTGACGTACCGGATCACCTGGGACTCCGAAGCCAATCCCCAGCGCTGCTCGGCGTTCTACGATGAGCCTGACGAGAATCCCGCCTACGCCGTGGGCGCGCTGGCCCCGAAGTACATGCTTGGCGAGGGGTGGAACGGCATCGGCTTCCCCAACTCCATGTTCTTCCAGTTCGTCGACAATTCCACGCCGCGGCCGGATTCCTTCTGTGGCGAGTCCCGCGGGGATCACTTCGGATCTGCCGCCTACAACGAGCAGTGGAGCGCGTTCCTGACCGGGCTCGAGGGGTATCTCGACGCGACGGGCCTGCTCACGCGCGGTTACTGGTACGTGCAGAACGAACCTCAGGATCAGGCCGACTACGACCTGGCCGCCCACCTTTGCCGCATGGCCAGGGCCGCCGCGCCGGGTCTGCGCATCGCCGTCAGCGAGGAGCCCAAACCCGAGATCGCCGAGCACGCCGACGGCGCCTGCATGTATGATTTGTGGATTGCGCACATCCGGGCTCTTGAGCCCGTGTATGCTGCCGAGGCGCTCCGTCAGGGCGCGAGCCTGTGGATCTACACCCTCGATCACGATCCGGATCCGTACTTCAACCCCACGCGCGCCGACGCCGACGGCATGCACATGCGCATCATCCCCTGGGTGTCGTGGACCTCGCGCGCCACCGGCTGGGCGTATTATGACTTCGGGCGCTTCTTCGACGGACCGCGGGCGACTTACATGGCCCACCTGTTCCGCGAGGCCTCCGAGGACTTCGAGTACCTGCGCCTGGCCGCCGGCGGCAGCGGTCCCACCGTGGACGTCGACACGCCGGCAGACGTGACGGCCCGCTCGGTGGCGGCTTCGCCGACCTCCTGGACACGGGATCCGGACGCGTTCATGACCGTACGCCATGAACTGGGACGCTATATCGAGGGCACCCGCGCCGAGCCGCCCGTCCTGTCAGCGCCCGGAAGCCGCCCGCGCGGGGTATACTGCGTGAATTTCCAGGATCCGGCGGGTTCTCCGGCCCAGGCGGTGGAGCTCAGCGGCGTCACGTGCGAAAAAGTCGGCTGGCCGGCATTTGACGTAGAAGCGGGCCTGGGCTGGTACGGCGAGTTTGTCGGGAATCCGGGCATCACGCTGACCGGGTACGATGACGTCGCTGGCGTATCTGAGGCCCTGCGTTCGTATGTCTATGACGACTACGGACGCGAGAACCTGTTCGAGTTTTCACTTGAGAACGGTCGCTACCGGGTGACCGTAGGAGCCGGGCGACCGGCGAGGGCGTATCCCAATGATCCGCACCGGGTCATGGTCGAGGGCACACAACTCATCGAAGACGAACCCACGACCGACGCACAGCGAACCTTTGAACGTTCAATAGAAATTGTACTATCTGATGGATCACTAAGCATTGTAATAGGCGGGCAGAGCGCTCTCACCGGCGAATTTGCCTACACTTTTCTTTCTTATTTACTGATTGAACCGCTCCCTTGATAACCGGAGGATTGTTAATATGATTATTGATGGACACGCCCATGCCTGCGGGGAATTCCTGGATGCAGAAAAGATCCTTGCCAGGCTCGACGCGGCCGGTGCCAGCATGGTGGTGATCTCCCCGGCTGAGCCCGGCAGTTCCCGCACCTACCGGGTACCGGACCTGGCGGGCCGTTTTCCCGGACCGGTCTGGATGTATCCGGTCAACAAGCTGGTGAAGTTCGCCGTCGTGGTCAAGGGCATGGTCAAAAAGCTCGAGGAGGGGAACGTACAGGTTCATGCACTCCACGAGGCCGCCCCGGATCGGATCCTGCAGTGCTACTGGCTCGACACCGAAGGACCGGATGCGTTGCTGCAACTGGAACGGCGCCACGCCCAATGGGGCTTTTCCATGGTCAAAATTCACCAGTGCTGGACCGCGTTTGATCCGACCGGGCCGCTGGTGCACGAGGTCGCAGCCTGGTGCGGGAGGCATGGATTGCCCTTGTTCGCCCACCTGTACCGGGCCCGCGACGTGGCCGCCTACTATGGGACCGTCCGGTCGCATCCCCAGACGAACTTCGTGCTGGCGCACTGCATCGACGTGGATGTCATGGCGAAACAACGCCCGCTTGACAACCTGTTCTTCGACATCTCCCCGCCGGATCTGGTCAGCCTGCGGCAGATCCGCACCGCTGTTGAGCACGCCGGCTCCGATCACGTGCTGCTGGGCTCGGACACACCCTACGGACGTGACAACCTGCACCGCAACATCGAGAAGATCCGGCGCATGGAAGACCTGACCGCCACCGATCACGACCGGATTCTGGGCCAGAACCTCTTCCACTTGTTGCAGTCTCCGTCGAGTTTTTCGGAATAGGGGCTTGAGTTCGGTCCTGTATTCGTTCTAATGGTCACAACGGAGGTGACCCCTGGGGACCACCGCAGAGATCAACATAGCTGGAAGAAAGAGCCAGGAAGAGTTTAATCGCGGAACACGCGGAGGGGGACCCGTCGGACCCGTCGGACCCACCACATATCCGTCTTTCTCCGTTTTCAGTGTGCTCCGTGTGTTCCGTGGTAAAAACCTCTTCCTCCCTCTCTTCTTCTTTTTCTTTTTCTTTTTCTTCTCCCTCTCCGTGGTTCCATCCCAGGCGGCCGATCCGCGCTTTGAGTGGCGCTCCTTCGAGACGGACCACTTTGTGGTCACCTTTCCCAGGGGCTACGAGGCCTGGGCCGGCCGCGTGGGCGTGCTCGCCGAGAAGGCCCACGACCTGCTGACCCTGCACCTGGGGTGGATCCCAGACGGGAAGACCCACCTCGTCATCACCGATTACACCGACATGGCCAATGGCTGGGCGACGGCCTATTTCCGCAGGACCATCACCATCTTTGCCGTCTCGCCCGACGACGTGTCGGAGTTGTCCGACTTCGATGACTGGCTCTGGGGCCTGATCCTGCACGAGTACACGCATATCCTTCACATGGACACCATGAGCGGCCTCCCCAAACTGGTCAACCGGATCTTCGGGCAGGTGTGGGTCCCCAACAGCGTCCAGCCTTCCTGGGTGCTCGAGGGCATGGCGATCTACAGCGAGACACGCTTTTCCACCGCGGGCCGCAACCGGGCCACGTATTACGACATGATCCTGCGCACCTCCGCGCTCACGGACCGCCTGCAGCGCCTCGATGAAATCTCGTCGGCACCCATCCCGTATCCCCACGGCTCGATCCCGTATCTCTACGGCTCTCGTTTCCTTTGGTACCTGGCCAACCGGTACGGCGAGGACAACCTGCGTTTCATGTCGGCCGATTACGGCAACCGCTGGTTCCCGTTCGGCGTGCACCAGAGCGCCAGGATGTCCTTCGGACGGGACCTGGACGAACTGTACGCTGAGTTCGTCACGGACCAGAAGAAGCAGGCCATGGCCGTACGCGACCGGGTGCTCGCCGGGGGCCTGCGGGAGGGGAAGCCCCTAGTGTCGCAGGCGGAGTCGACGTTCTATCCCGTGTTCCATCCCACCAGGCCCCGCGAGCTTTTATATGTAGGGCACGACGGGCATCATCCCAACTCCCTGCGTCACCTGACCCTCGACGGGCAGGGCAGGGTGCGCACCCAGCGCGTGTGGGAGACCAATGTCAACGAGGCGGGACCGCCAGCCTGGGACGGGGATCGGGCGTGGCTGCACCAGATCGAGTACGCCCACCGGGTCCACCTGCGCAACGACCTGTTCCGCGCCGGCCCCGACGGAACGACCCGCCTCACCGAGGACGCACGGCTGGCGTTTCCCACCCTCGCCGGCGGGCGGCGGGTGGCGGTGCGGCTGACCAACGGCGGACATGAACTGGTCGCCCTCGACGCCCGCGGCCTGGTGACCCGGGTGCTGCTGCCAGCTCAGGCGCGTCGCCGGATCTACGGTCCCCGGCTCTCGCCTGACGGGACCCGGATTGCCTTCTCCATGACCCACCAGGGGCAGCGGGACGTGTGGATGCTGAACCCCGGCAGTGAGTGGCCCGTGCGGGTCACCAACGACTCCGCGATGGACGTGAACCCCTCCTGGACTGCCGACGGACGCTACCTGGTGTTCTCCAGCGACCGCGACGGTATTTACAACATCTACGCGTGGG
>Ga0180007_10002408_pt1 | contig 22452 bp, 19 predicted proteins | sample MM_PC_MetaG_FD_121122 | JGI IMG/M metagenome (GOLD analysis project Ga0180007, IMG submission 121122) | Groundwater microbial communities from the Aspo Hard Rock Laboratory (HRL) deep subsurface site, Sweden - MM_PC_MetaG | ecosystem: Environmental > Aquatic > Deep subsurface > Groundwater... | reverse complement strand
TCAGATGCCGAGAAAATTAAAGAGGCGATTGATATTGTTTCTTTTATCGGCCGCTATGTAAAACTCAAGCACGTCGGTCGCAACTTCCAAGGGCTGTGTCCCTTTCATCAGGACACCAGCCCTTCCTTCACTGTTTCCGCCGAAAGGCAGTTTTGGTACTGTTTTGGCTGTAACCGAGGCGGAGACATTTTTTCCTTCCTAATGGAGCAGGAGGGTTTGGATTTTCCCGAAGCCTTAAGAATTCTGGCACAACAAGCGGGGATAACTCTCACTCACTCGGAAGAAAAAACATCTTCCGATCGCAAGCTCCGTGTACAGGGTGCGCTGGAAATGGCAGCACATTTTTATCATTACCTTTTAACTGAACATAATGTTGGCAAAGCGGCTCGGGATTATCTTAAAAAGCGACAGATTTCCGATGAATCTATTAAAAAGTTTAACCTCGGCTATGCGCCAGCCTCTTGGTCTACAACCAGCAATTTTTTGCGCCAGCGCGGCTTCTCGGAGCAGGAATTGTTTGATGCTGGTCTAACAATAGAAAGAAGGCAGAAAAAGGGCTGGTATGACCGTTTCCGCCAACGAATTGTTTTTGTTCTACGTGATCATCTGGGAAGATATGTAGGGTTCAGTGGACGAGCGCTCACCAATGACCAATCTCCTAAATATCTCAATTCCCCGGAAACTATTTTATTTAAAAAAAATAGATTTCTATATGGCCTACATGAAGGCAAGGTTGCCATTCGGGAGAAAAAGGAAGTTGTCTTGGTTGAAGGCAACCTAGACATCGTCACGGCTCATCAGCATGGCATCGAAAATATCGTTGCTCCCTTGGGCACGGGGCTAACAGAGAATCAGGTCATTTTACTAAAGCGCTTTGCGAGCAAGTTCTTTATCTGCTTTGATGGCGATGAGGCTGGCCGCAAAGCAATATTGAGAGCGCTAGAAATAGTCCAGCCTCAGGAAGTAGAGATAATGGTAATTCAAATCGGAGATGAGCGAGATCTAGACGAGGTTCTGCGTGAAAATCCGGCGCTGTTCACCAAACTTAAATCTGAAGCTCTGCCAGCTTTCCAGTATCTAGTTGCCCAAGGCAAAAAAGAATTTGATATCAATCTCCCCACCGGCAAGGTCGAGTTTTTAAAACTTTTGGCCCCTTTTTGGAACAAAACTATTTCTCCTGTCACCAAACAATCCTACATACAAATACTAGCCGAAGAACTAGGAATACAAGAAAAACTTATCGAGTCCGACTTGCAGAGATTTCAAAGTCAAGACCATTATCATCCTGCCTCTCAACAAAAATCGGATGCTCCCTCCATCGCCGCTAAGGATCGCTGCGAACTCCTGTGCGAACATCTATTGAATTTGTTTTTACAAGGACCGCCACAAATTGGCAAGAATGAAAATGTTAAGAAGCTAATTAAAGAATTTGAACCTTTGCTAACAGATCCTCGCCTGCAAAGCCTCTGGAGGGAACTTAAAGCTCAAATTCTCCACGCCGAGCTGAATTTAGACGAACTGCAAAAGAAACTCTCGCCTTCGGAAGGACAGCTCTTAAATCTATTGATCCTAAAAAGTTCGGAGGAATTAATAAGCAGAGACGATTTCCTCAAAGAACTGCATAAAACAGTTCACGAACTTAGGCGCGCTTGTTGGAAAAAAGAGCTTAACAAAGTGTCCATCGGAATCAAAAAGGCAGAAGGGGCCAGCAACGAGAAGGAGCTTAAAAGGTTGAAAAAGGAGTTGAATAAAATTAGCCAAGAGCTCGCCAAAGAACTTGTTAATTAACACTATTACAAAATGGACAAAACTCATTCTTCTCCCGAAATATCCGTAGTCATTCCCGCTTACAACGAAGAAAAGCTTATTGGTAAATGCCTAGAAGCTTTGGCCCAACAATCTTTCCCGCCTGATAATTACGAAGTTATTGTAGTTAACAACGCATCAACCGACCACACCGCAGAAATTGTACACTCTTTTGCGCCCAATTTCCCTCATCTTACCTTAATACACGAACCAGATCACGATATAAGCGTGGCCCGCAATTCCGGATTTAAAAAGGCGCGGGCAATAATTATTGCGAGTACTGACGCTGATACTCAAGTGCCCAGCGATTGGCTAGAACAAATTTGGACAGAATTTGAAAGAAACGAGATGCTGGCAGGACTAACGGGTACATACCGGTATAGCGGCAAAAGCAGGCTATTTAACACTTTGTCCACAGCAATTATGAAGGTTGCCGATAATACCCATCGGCTCTTAACTGGTTCCTTCCCTTTTCGCGGGGCTAACTTTGCCGTTAAAAAAAAGCTCTGGGCGATGGCCGGCGGCTTTACTCCCCATTTCGGCGTCCTGGAAGATATTGATTTATCATTAAGGGTCGGAAGGCTAGGAAAGATTAATTATTTGGCTGATCTAGTAGTCAGTACTACTTACCGCCGTTTTCAAGGCCGATTTTTTAAACAGTTAGCAGTATGGACGAAAGCCTATTTGGGACGTGTAATTTTTAAATCGAATAAAAAAGTTTATTGGGAGCCAGTACGATAAAAACTATTCCCTCTTAAATTTCTTATTAAATTCCGCGAGGGAAATTCTTATTTTTGTCGGGCGGCCGTGGGGACAGGTCAATCCTCTCTCTTTAAGTTCTTCCAATCGGCGGATTAAATTCTGTCTTTGAAACGGGGTAAGCGCGTCTCCTTGTTTTACAGCGCTGCGGCAGGCCAGGCAAGCCAAGCCTTCTAGCGTCTGTCTGTCAATTTTAGCGGCATTAAAATCCACTCCCGCAAATTCCAACACTTCCTGTTTGTCCATAAAATCATCTATAAACTCACACAGGATTTTCTTGATATCTTTATCTTTTAATCTGACAGGAACTGTTTTAATACTAAGCCGCCCCTCTTTAACAAAAACGAAGCGGAAACCAATTCTCTCCAATGTTTCAACATAATTCTTTAGAATCGCAATTTCTTCAGACGTTAAATCTAAACTAATAGGCAGGAGAAGTTCCTGTCCAACGCCTGCCTTCTGTTGTTTTTGAAATTCTTGAACAAACTCTTCAAACAGCACCCGCTCCTCAGCGGCGTGCTGGTCTATAACTATTAGCCCATCATTCTCAAGAATTAGCAGGTACAAACGCGCCAACTGATGAATCTCTTTGGCGGGAACGGACTCCCCGTAAGTCTCATCCAAAGGCAATCGTGCCCCAAGGGGCAATCGTGCCCCTAGGGGCATTCGTTCCCTGATAATACTGGAACTGTCCCGCGCGGGAAAACCTGCCGGATAAAAAGAGGCGTCATGAACGTGCGAAGAAGGCTGTCCGAAAGATGCTTTTCTCGTCGAAGGGGACAAACTTCCGTATTTTGGCGGCAAATTTATCCTTTCATCCTCTGTCTTTTGGCTCAAAGCGCTATAACTAGCGTTAGCGACGGCGTCAAAAACAATAGCAGGGGAAACAAACTTAACCTCCTCTTTTCGGGGATGAACATTAACATCCAATAAGTCCTCACGAACGACTAAGTTTAAGAAGTAGGGCGGGTGTAAACTTTCTGGTAAGATTTCCCGATAAGCCTTCTTTACCGCCGCCCAAACGGTTGTATTTTGCAAATATCTTTGGTTAACAAACAAAAATTGATGGCGCCGACGCGCACGAGCAAGTTCGGGCAGTCCCACAAAGCCCCCTATTTTTACATACTCAGTTTTAAGAGATACTGGCGCGAACTTTGTTAAATCAACATCCAAAGCCAGTCCCAGTCGATCCTTTGAGCTTTGACCTTCCGGAAAGTGAAGAACTTCTTTACCGTTGTGCCGTAGACAAAAGCCGACGACTGGATGTGCCAGGGACTGTGCCAAAAACCAGTCTCTAATATGTTTAAACTCGGTAACCTCTGATTTTAAAAACTTGCGGCGCGCCGGCAGGTTAAAAAATAAACTGAGGACAGTTATAGTAGTTCCCTGGGGATAACTACATGAACGCACAGTGGGTTCTTTACCAGGTTCCATTAACACTTCGGTACCTTGTAGAGAGTCGGCTGTTTTGGTTTTGAGACTAAATTTAGAAACGGAAACAATGCTGGAAAGAGCCTCGCCTCGAAAGCCAAATGTTTTTATAGCTGTTAAGTCATCAATAGAAGCTATCTTGCTAGTAGCATGACGTTTTAGTGACAAAATAGCATCTTCTCGGCTCATACCCTCACCATTATCACGGACCAGAATTCTTTCTCGCCCCCCCCTATCAATTTCAACCTCTATAAAACTAGCCCCGGCGTCGAGAGCATTCTCCGTAAGTTCTTTAACTACTGAAGACGGCCGTTCCACAACCTCCCCGGCGGCAATCTGATCAACTAACGATGATGGTAAAATTTTAATCTTCCCCATTACATATAGATTATACCAGCCGGAACGCAAGATAGGCCGCGCGGCAGTTTCCCGAATTCCCGCGGCACCGGAGCACTCTCCGGCATGGTCAGAGCTTCGGTAAAAATGGACAGTTGATAAAAATGAATAGTTTAAGGTATAGTAGTAGATGATATGTCATACTTGATTTATCATGCCCGAGCAAGAATTTAAACTCTCACACGAAATACAGCTTTTACCCCAGGAGGAATTGGAAGGGAGAAAGCGTAAAAAAATACGTTTATCTAGATTATTTTTAATTGCAGGGACTTTGCTTCTATTAGTCCAGGGCATAACAATCTATACTTTGTACCACCGGAATAAAGTTGAAAACCAGCTTAATAATGCTTATACTGATTTGGAACAAATACTCATCCGCCTGGAAAGTCAAAAACAGAAAGAAACTAGTTTCCGTGCTCTAGCGAGTAACCTTGATGTGATTGCGCTTATTAAACAGGAGAAAATAGCAACTACGCAGATTCTTGATTTGGTGGAAACATCTATTCCCGCAAACGTTTATCTTGACGAGTTGCAATTAACCGACTACCTAGTATTGCGAGGCAGTACCGAAAATTACCTTGAGGTTTTTTACTTTATTCAAAATCTTAAAGCACAAGAAGGTATTGCGGGGGCATCACTAAGCACCCTGGCACGGGAAAAACCAACCGCCCCAGTTCAGTTTGGCGCACAAGTACAATTAGTAGGACAGGCGGAAAAGTAACCAATTAATAATTCCAAAAGATATTGAAAAGAAAACTTGCGCCTACAACCAAAAACCTCAAAACTGCTCTTAAGAATTACCTGAGAATTGGCAGCCTGGCAATTTTGGCTCTAATTTTGGCCGGCGGGGTTGTTTATCCTAATTACGATCAAATTAAGAAGGCCAATAATCTTATCGACGAGATTAAAAATGAAGAGGAGAAAATACAGGCTAAGTTAAACAGCCTTTTACTAGCCCAATCATCTTACCCTCATTACGAAGAACTTCTGAATCTTACCCAGAAACACTTGCCCAATGATCCGCAGGTACTCGACTTTATGCACCAAACAACTGAAATAGCCCAAGTCGCGAATTTGTCTCTACAAAATTTCCGTTTTGATGCCGCTTCAACAGTCAATCGTACCAAGAGCGACCTTAATCCACTAACCGACATTGGTCTTAAACAGTTCGTTTTCTCCCTGGCAGGAACAGGGACCTACTCTCAAATCAAGACATTTTCCACAGCTTTGGAAAATGGCGAACGGGAAATTCGGGTTACCAACCTGCGTATTTATCAGCGCGGGGAAACAGAGGATGACCATACCTTAAGCTTTAATCTTAATGGGCAGGTATTCTGGAAATAGAAATGACCACAAAATCTTTTAAAATACTAAACAACTTCATTACTTTAATTGCCATCCTATTCCTTGCTATTATTGTCTTTTTATGGGGACAGCAAATATTTATAAGTGGCAAACAAAAAGAATATCGCCGCGCTACCCCGCAAGAGCTAAAACCTCTCAACTGGAGCTTGGATAATGAAATAGTAGAGACACTTATCCCTCCCACACCCGGCCCAACAACAACACCTCCGGGATCTTCAGTTACCCCTTCGACCACACCAGAATTTACCCCGGTCCCAACGGCAGAGAACGCCGCACCCACTCCGGAAACTACCCCGTCGGAGTAGTTAATTTCGGGTACATACCAAATACCCAGTTGCGGAAAACTGCTCCATGCACTATAATCCAGTCCATAACATCAAGATGAACACATTCCACGTTGGTGACACTATTGTTGTTACCAGTAAAATAAAAGAAAAAGATAAAGACCGTCTTACCAAATTTAAGGGCATTGTCATTGCCAAAAGAGGCGCGGGCATTTCCAAAACTTTCATCGTTCGCAAGATTGGCAAAGGCAATATTGGCGTAGAGCGCATCTACCCCTTGCATTCCCCCAATATTACTAATATTGAAGTTGTCCGCCAGGGCAGAGTGCGGCGCGCCAAACTATATTACCTTAGAGAACGAACCGGTAAGGCGGCAACGTACGTAAAACCAGCCCACCCTCGGCAAAGCTGATTAGCGCCGACCAGATTTCAAAGCTTTTACACGCTTTCCCATCCTGTTACTATCCTTTTAATAACCTTTTCCTGTTCCTCAACTTCGTGACCGTTTTTTTTCGTAGAGACTAAATTGCACGGATTAAGATTCAATGCTGTGTCCTGAACACCGCACATGAGGCCGTTGACTTTTAAATTATATTTTGCTAATGTCTAGATAATATGGAAATGAACCTGATCTCTACAAAACAGTTGCGGGAAAATTTCCCTTTTATTAGAGACAAGCTAAGAGAAGGCCAAAGATTCCTTCTCATTTATCGGTCTCAGCCGCTGGCCGAACTTAATCCAGTAGGTACTAAGGTCTCCCTTAAGCTGCCGAAAACTTCAAACACCTCTCGCGGTGTGCGAGTAATGCGCACACTGGCCGGCGGCTTGCATTTAGGGAAGGGTTTGCCGCCAAAGAAAATGAATGATTCTTACAATAAAGAGTATGGAAAAATGCTACCTTGATTCCAACCTGCTGGTTTATTTCAAAAACGAAGACTCTCCCTTTCACCTTAAAACCTGTCAGGTTATTGAACAATTAGTAATAGCTTCATTTACGCTCTGTATTTCCCCTTTGGTATTAGACGAGTTTCTTTTTCAAGTTTATTACCTGCTTAAACAAAGACGTCAGAAAAAAATCTATAACCTGTTGTTGAAGGCTCTACAAGATGTTTTAGCTTTGCCGGGGTTAGTTCTGGTGAATATACCCGAACAACCGGAATCGCAACTCCATGCGGTAGAACTTATGAAAAATTACCAATTAAGACCGCGCGACGCGTACCACCTGGTCACCATGCAAAAACACAAGATTAGGCACTTCGCCACATTTGACACTGATTTTAGAAAGGTGTTTAAAGCCAAAGTTTTACAGGCAGTTGTCTAACCCCTGTAGTAACCTGTAACAAACATCCAGTGTTTGCCGAGGCCCATAAACCAAGCAAAAGTAAATAAGCCTTGATAACCCTTTCAGTCACAAACTTTCCGATCGGAAAGTTTGTGCGTGGTATATTTAACTTATGGCGACCAAGCAACGGAATCAGAAAAATAAGGATGTTGGCGGAATTAAAATTAGACCAAAGACTGGGGATATCTTGAAACTGATGGGTTTGTTTGGCGCAATACTAATTTCGCCGGCGATTCCGGTTTTACCTGAAATTTTAGCCAAGCTAATGAACCAGCAAACAAGAGAGCCAAAGCCGGAGTGGCTTAAGACTATGGAAGAGGAGCAAAAGCGTTGGTGCGGTAAATTCAACATGGCTGAGCTAAGACGAAACCTTAAACGCATGTACAACCAGAAGTATGTGGAACTTGTAGAGGAAAATGGGTACGCGGTGCTTAAACTGACCAAAAATGGCCGTCGCAAGTTTATTAAATACCGGCTCAAGGACATGGTAGAGGAAATGTCTCTTGATAAAACCAAAAAATGGGACGGTAAATGGCGCTTGATAATTTACGATATACCCAAGTCCAAACGCTCAGCCCGCGACAGTCTGCGGTTTATCTTTAAAAACTTAAAACTACTTCAACTCCAGCGCAGTGTTTATCTCTGCCCATATCCTTGCGAGGATGAAATTGAATTTTTGCGGCAGTATTATGATGTAGGAAAAGAAGTAATGCTGCTGACTGTGGAAAAGATTGAAAACGACCGTGCCTATCGCAAATATTTTAATGTTTAGAGAATATTTTGAAGAGTAGAACTAGGGCTTACTTCTGCTGCAAGCTACAGGACTGTAAATTACAGAGAACAGGAATGGTCGTTACAAAGTTTCCGATCGTGAAGTTTTTGACCGTTATAAATCTAACGCACTAAACAGTAATTTCTAAAAGTTACTTCTTTAAATTACTTCTTTTGCAACTTGATGCTAGTCACAAACTTTCCGATCGGAAAGTTTGTGACCGATATTAACATGGAGATTAAATAGAGATTAAATTGATTAAATTGCGTGAATCAGGATTCAACCCTATTTCCTATCAGCTAAAAGCTAATATTGCCCCCCGTCAAGCGGGGCAGGCAGGGTTGATCCCTATTTCGACCTGTCGCTGAAAAATTGACAATCCTGTCAACGACGGGTAATATCAGGTTATATTAGGGTTTAATTAGCATATTTCGATAATGTTGCCGCAGACCAAGTGTAATTTTCGGATCTTTTCTTATGGAGAACGAAACTAACAATCAAACACAACTAAATAGTGATTTAGATAATGTTGACGCGCAAGAGTTTGATATGTCAAAAGAACAAAAACCTAGCAATAAAATAATCTATATTCTCGGTTTAGTCGTAGTGGTGGTGGGCTTTGCTGCCTGGCGGGTGCTGAGGGCGTCAAATAACGGTGGAGTTGAGCCAACTCCTACACCCACACCGACAGTTACGCAAGAAGTGACGTTATTACCGACTCTTACCCCCACGCTCGCACCCCAACCACAAGGCAAGATCGCATTCATTAGAAATGGGAACGTGTGGTTCTCTCCCACGGCAAAAGACTCTGATACGGTTCAAGTTACAAAAGATGGTAAATGTCTAACTGGGTTTGATTTCAACGAAGTAAATGATTTGTATAGCCCTAACTATGAATATCCTTGTTATCGCTCGCTTTCATGGTCGCCGAATGGGAGGAAGTTTTTATATTCGCGAGCCATTATTCAATATCCAGTTTATGAAAACAAGATGTACATTTATGATTATTCAAGTCAAGATACCTATGAATTAAATACTGAAATTGGTTATCGTTCGGGGGCGGTTTGGTCAGCGGATTCGACAAAGTTTGTTGGAAGAAAGGAGAGTTCAATAATACTTGTTAATGTTAGCGCTCGAGAGTCAGAAACTCTTTTGGATTTTGATGAAACCGGCAGTTGTGGTGGCGCCAGTGGGGGGTTAGTGCCTGTTTATGATGAGGAAGCGCGTTCATTTCAGATGAATAATGGGCACACATTGATTTGGGTTGAAGACCAAAATCTATTAGTTATTGATACTAATTGCTGGCATACCGATATTAAGACATTTAATTATAGTTCAGGCGAGGTATACGAATGGCCGAAAGCTGTTATACGAGCGGTTGCTTCGCCAGATAATTCTCAGGCGGTGGCATTTGTTAATGCTGGCGATGAATCTGAGTTACACATCTATGATATTTTTGGTAATTTGCTTCATCAATATAGTTTTTTCAATGAGAGTCCGAATGCTGAAGGTAAGTTCCCTGTATGGAATGAGGATGGTAGCGTGGTGCACTTTGTGAGTAATGAGGAAATCTGGAGTTTTAATCTAGAAAGCGAGGCCTTTACGCGGCTTTACGAAACGGAGTTTGCTTACATAGTACATCTCTCTATGGCCGATGACACAATATATTTTACAAAGATAAATTATGACCAAAGTGATAAGCCACCGGAGGATATAAATGATTTAAGGAATATCTACAAACTCGAGCTTCAGAACAATAGTGTGTCTAAAATATACGATAGCGCTGGACAAGCAGAATGGTGCAGGTAAAAAAAGATTGCACGTTAAAAATATGGAGGTGTTTACTGAAATAGTGTACATAACCAAAAGTTAGTTGTGGCGCGTCGGGTTAAGTAACCAAAAAGGAGGCAAGAGATGAGAGGCAAAACGAGAAAGAAGAAGCATGTCAGTTTCCTACTGGCAGTGGTTTTGGCGCTGGCTGTTGTGTTAATAGCCAATCTGAGAAGTGAGAAGTATCCCGTAAGTACAAGCGGTGTTGCCCTTGCAGACGAGTGCTACGGCAACTGCTCATGTACTGACTATGCGCATGAAATGAGACCCGATCTGGACTTCATCGACGCCAACGCTAAAGACTGGGGTGTTATAGCCGAGCAAGATGGGTATTCGGTGGACTCTGACCCTGACCCAGGCGACATTGCTGTCTTTCAGCCCGGGGTGCATGGTGCGGACAGTCAATTGGGCCATGTTGCCCATGTAACTGCCGATAACGGCGATGGAACATTCAACTACAACGAAAAGGGATTCTGTGATATCCCTTACGATGGGTCATGGGGAGACAGATGCGCTGTTCATCCGAACAGCAACACTGTTGTCCCCGGTGTAAAGTTCATCCACCAGCAGGCAGGCGATCCCAATGCGGTGCTGGACAGCAATGTGTCGGTGCATCCGAATCCGGTGACGGGTGGCCAGGCAGTAAGTTTCGACTTTTCCATTCGGAACAATGGTGGCAACACGGCGGCGATGAAGGAAATCTTCGTTCGCTGTACTACTGACACGAGTGCAGAGTGGAAGGCTTGGGCGACACCGCAGAACATAGGCATTGGTGAAGTAAAGTCGTTCACAGCTTCAGGCGACACTTGGGCGGAACAATCCGGGATATGGCATGTCTTAGAGATAATCTACAAGGATTCACAGGACAACTTCCACAGCGTGCCAGCCAACGGGTATCTTCTGGCCCAAGACTTTACGGTGACAAACCCAGACACCACCCCGCCCACGGGCAGTTTTGTGAGCGCGCCGGAAGCCCAATAGGTGAGGACAATATTATTACTACTTCTACTTCGTCATGCTAAAATGAGTTTTGGATTCACTCCATGGCAGATAAAAATAGTTATCTCAAATTTTATATTATTATCCTCAACTGGAACGGGCTAAAGAAAACAACAAATTGCCTAGATTCATTACGGCTAGTAGCTTATCCTAATTACGAAATCGTGGTAGTAGACAATGGTTCGAAAAACCAGGAAGCTGAAATACTGCAAAACAAATTCGGAGATTACATCCATGTGATTAAAAATTCTGTTAACTTAGGTTACGTTGGCGGCAACAATACTGGCCTCGGATATGCCTTAAATAAAAGGGATGCCGACTATTTTCTTTTGCTTAATAATGATACTATTGTCGAGCCAAATCTTCTTTCTGCCGCGCTGGAAGTCTTCAAAGCCGACTTCGAAATCGGGCTGTGCGGTCCTAAGATAAAATACTTTGGTACCAATAAAATTTGGTGGGCTGGCGCCAAAGTGTATCGAGGGACCGACCTTTTTCTCCGTTCCTCCTGGCGGCTTACAAGTCATCTGGGTAAAAGAAAAGAAGATACGGGACAGTTTGACCAATTAAGTAAAACGGACTATGTTACCGGTTGCGCTCTTTTTGTCCGCAGGAAAGTTGTTGAGGCAATTGGCTTGCTCGATAACAAATTTTTTTCTTACGGCGAGGATTTAGACTGGAGTTTGAGAGCCCAACAGGCAAGTTACAAGCTAATATATTTCCCTTTCACCACCGTATATCACGTTATTCCTCTTGACGATAATACCAACAAGAAATTGGGTTATCTACTCTTTAAGGGGTATCATTATCTAAAAGGCGTTATTCTAAACCTCGCTAGGCATTATCACGGAAATGAAATTCTATTGTGGGGATTAAACCTGATAGTTTTACCTTTCTGTTGGTTGTATAATTCGTTGCGAGCGCGCTTCGCAAGATGATCGCTTTGTTTTAATCATGAAACGGCCCAACAAACTAACTTTCCAGAATATTCTTGTCTGTATATCTCTTCTAATTATCTTTTTTCTCTTGGGTAATGTATTGAGTTTGATTGGTGGCTTTAATTCTGTTTACCTAATTTTCTTTCGCTATTGCTTTTTATTTCTAATCCCCGGACTAGCGATTATCTTGTTTTACGCACTGCGACAGGAAAACTGGAAGGTTTGGTGCGTCTTCGGCATCGCGCTAACAGTATCTTTGCTAACCTTTTTATATTTTCATTACACTTTTCGCGTAACTCGCGATTGCGGCGCCTATACCAACAGCGCGCTCTTCCTTTCTACCGAAGAAAGCTATGTTTTATCAGATGGTAAGTTTCACTTACCAGGATTAGCTAAGACCAGAACCGGAGGAGTTACACCCAGCTTTTTGGTTGGCTACGCTACCTACTTGGAACTGTTTTTCGGCAACTTTGACTTCGCGGGCTTTGCTATTGCAAATAGTTTGTTAATCTTTCTTACTTTATTCTTCGTTTTTCTGTGTACAAGGCTTCTGGCAAATGATGCCGCCGGTCTGTTAGCTACCCTCTTTATGGCTACGCATTTTACAACCTTATGGTTTCCACGGCGAACACTATCTGAAAATCTTTTTATCTTTCTTATTTGGTTTGGATTATACTTAGCCTTAAGAGCCATCAGAAAGCAAAGAGCCATCGATTTCGTCTGGTCTTTAATTCCTATTGCCGTAACAACTATAGCCCGCGTAGAGGGGTACGCCCTGCTATTGTCCTTTTTGGTGATTAATATTTTCCTGTATTTAAAACAAAAAGGAAAGAAAAGGCTGCCAATTTTTCTACTAGCGCTATTGATTCTTGTACTGGCTTTGGGTATTTATATTAATTATCGATATAGTTCTGGATATTTTGTGAACCAGTTTAAGAATATTACCAGTTTGATACCGCGAATATTTTCGGAAACTTCGGGACAAAGTTTACGAGGCCAGATATCGGCGCCCCGTTTCGCTAACACTTCTTTTGTCATTAACATGTTCTGGTATTACCTGTTAATACCTTTTGTTTTAACAATCGGCATAGGGTTATGGAAGAAAGTCTATCAGGAAAAATCTGTCTTTCTACCACTAATATATTTATCACCACTTTTCGTCTATCTTTACGATCCTCGCATTGCACAAGACCAGCCGTGGGCGATGCGCCGTTTTTGGCCGACAACAGTTCCCTTAATCTTTCTCTTAGCTTCCATAGCTTTATTAAAATTAACTACTTACCGAAATAAAACCACATCAGTAATGGCAAAGCTACTGGTATTTGTCCTTTTAGGATTTAATCTGACAAATTCAGTACCTATTCTAAGCTACAAACAGAACCATGAGCAGTTACTACAAATTGATACTCTGGTTGATGAATTTAACAAAGATGACATTTTAATCACTTCACGCGATTATTATGATTCCATTGGTAGATGGGCAACATTCTTAAAATTCTATGGCGGGCTTAATGTTATTTGGCCGGTGAACGTACCCGAAGAGGAGCTTGTTAGTTTTCTGCGCGCTAGCCAAGACAAAAGCATTTACTATCTCTCCAAAAACAAAGATCCCGAAGAAATTGTTACCAATGGGATTAACAGCACTCGTGAGTTAAGTGAACTATGTGAAAGAAATAGCTGGGATTACAACTACATAGATTCAATTAGTATAAAAGAAGATACTTTTGAGCGAGCCGGGTTACAATTTCCAGCAGGTAACAAAAAACACGAGGACTCTGCGGAAATTTATATTTTTGAAGTATATTTAAGATGATAGTGCCGTGCCCCCCCCCAGCCACAGCCTTGCCAGCTGGCTGTTCCGGGACCTTACCCTGCCAAACGCCAAGCACTCCTAAAATCGGGGAGCAATAGGCCAGCGCAGGATACCGCGCTGACTATTCTTTGCTTATCTACAAGTATCTTCGCGTCGGGGTTAATATGGTATAGTCGTAGCTATTTCGATTTTCCGAAGAAAAACGAATACTAGATAAAACAACCGCTAAAATTAATTTGAAAGCGCATTAGTAACATCTCCCCAACCACTGCTTTGCCAGGTGCCATTATCATTGCGGTAACTGTGGAGCAGGTGCGTACTAATTGAATCAATCATGGTGATGTGCATTTTGCTTGCATAGGAATCGTGACTTATTGGCGCCGCGGTTGTAGTTAAATTTGTGCCGCCAAGGCTTGCAGTAACATCTCCCCAGCCCGATGTTTGCCAGCTGCCGCTACCGTACCGGATCGTATGAAGGATATGACTGGAACTATCTACAATGGTAAAATGCACAAGGTTCAAGCCCATTGCCGCAGCGATTGAAGGTTTTATGGTCGTAGTTGTATTTCCCCCTAGAGCAATGGTAACATCTCCCCAACCGATAGACTGCCAGCTGCCGTTACTGTTTCTTACTGTATGGAGCAGATGATTATTACTACTGTCAACAATAACAAATTGCAGATTTTGATTATCCTGATCGTATGTAATTGCCGGGCCCAGAGTGGTCGTCTTGCTACCGCTTAGAGTATTAGTTACGTCACCCCAGCCCTGTGTTTGCCATTTTCCGGAGTTGTACCTAACAGTATGTAGAACATGATTGTTAGAACTGTCCTTGATAGCGATATGCAGATCACCGTTACTGGAGTTAATTGCCACTGCTGGAGCCACATCAGTCGTTTTAGTATTTGATAATGTATTGGTAACATCTCCCCAGCCGATAGTCTGCCAGCTGCCGTTACTGTTTCTGACAGTGTGTAAAATATGATTGTTGCTGCTACTGGTAATAACCACATGAAGCTTATCATTAGCGCTGTCATAGGCCACAGCTGGATCTTTGTCGGTTACGCCGCTAGCGCCAACCGTGCTAGTGAGATTACCCCACCCTTGTGATTGCCACGAGCCATTAGCATATCTTATGGTGTGATAGACATTGTTATCAGTTCTACTTGCCGCTATATGAAGATTACCGGTGTTATCGTCAGCCGCAATGGCCTGGCCTACTAAGGGTGGCAAAGGCGTTGGCGTTGGAGTAATAGTAACTTCTGCATAATAAACGCCTGAACTCTCAACCAGGCAACTGCCATAAATGATCTTTAAGTAGCCATCACTGTCCCACCCCCAATCATCACCCCAGCTATTCTTAACAATCCAATAACCGTCATAACCGTGGTTATCGTCGAATCCGGTGATAACCACAGCATGGTTAGCAGTGTCTGGCGAGCTACAGTAATAAACAATATTTTCATAGGTGTCATCCCAATACCAATAGCTACTGAAAAGATCAGCGGCGCCGGAAGCATCAAAAGCCACAGAAAGCGGTCCTTTTTCAATTAAATACTGTTTCATTGTGTCTCTATCGGCCGCAACATCATTTTCGGCAATAACGCCAACCGTATCAATTGTTGTTAGACGGCTGGCCCAATCTAAACAACGGTCCGAACAGGTGCGATCACTGCAATTGTCTCCGCTACTGTACGTACACGGGTCACTGTCACCGCAAGTAGCGCTACAACCGCAACCCGTACCATCGATAAAAGTTAGACAATCATCGTCCGGAATTCCATTGTCTCTAATAAGTTCTAAGGCAATATCATTCCAACCGCCGCAGCACCCTACGCAACCAGTAGGGCTGTCACACCCAGCCACATGATACTGCTCCGAAAGATCTAGATTATAGCTGGAGTTATTCATAGCAATGTCGTATACCGATTCCACAACACCCACAGCAGAAAAAGACCAGCAAGCGCCGCAGCCGCCTTGGTCTTTAACTGAAGTTGTCCAATCTGCACTTTGGTAATTTCGCCAATCAAAAGATGATGGTAATGCGTCTTGTTGGTTTTTTAGAACAGCGGTCGCTCCTTCCTCCTCCTGATACTCTCTGGTTCTCAGAGTTCCGCCTTTTCTGGATTTCTCAGCTAGATTAGTAAGTTGAGTAACGGAGCCAATCACTTTCTGGTCTTGGGGCGAAAGACAGACCGCATGCTCGGGGGAAAAAGGATCTTTGCCGTCAACTACCGTTTCGATGTTGTAGCCTTGTTTTACACAATACGAATAAGCTTGTCCGCACTTACCTTTTAAAAAATCCCAAGCCTTACAAACTGTGTCATCTGGGAAAGTACATACACCGTACTGCCCACCATCTGTTGCTACTGTTTGATACTTATACCCCAATTCTTGGCAGTAAACAGCAGACGGATTGGCCATACCCACAGAAGATTGTTCTCTGCTTTCATAAATTTGTGCTTTGGGGACATTCATCTCCCGATCTGCAGGTAATTTTGGTATGTCATCAACCTTATGGACTAAAGGAAAAGCAAACCTCAAACAGGCGAAGAGGGCAAGAAGCAAAAAACTATAATGAACTTTGCGCCCGTAACCCATGGATGTTTCCATAAATAGCCTGTAACCCAAACAATATCGCCACTCTGAGAAAAAGTCAAGCTGGCGCAAACTTTCCTAAAAATAAGATCTTCAAGTGCGCAGCGTTTTGTTTGATCTATAATTCATAACCAGCAGTTTGGCATAAATCAGAAAGTAGTAAAAGCTCATGAGCAAGGCAATAATCAAGCCGTGAATACCATCCCGAAAGCCTTGTTTAATAAAGTAGCGGCCAAAGAATTGCCGTGCCATGTGATAAAACATCAGTACAACCAACAGCAAGGGCGTTCTTTGTTTCATTTTCTTATACAAGATCCGCGCTTCAAGATCAGTGTATTGCATAAATGTTTTAAGTGTATGGTTAATTGTTAGGTGCGAAAAGTGCAGTAAAGGATTGGTTAAATCAGCAGTTTTCCCTTTGTCATAAATAAACTTCTCGTGAACAATTTCCTGCTGGTCATAACTCACTTTTGTTTTATTAAACAGCCTTAGATGATACTGCGGATACCAGTCGCCATGGTGAATCCACCGACCATAGAAGTAATCTTGGCAGGGAATAAGGTAGCCTACGATTCTATTCGCATCCAATTGAAGAGAGACAATCTCGTTGCAAAGTTTTTCATTAGCCACCTCATCGGCATCAACTTGCAATACCCAATCATTCCTAGTTTTGCTTATAGCAAAAACGCGCTGCTTAACAAACCCCGGCCAAGGATTTTTAAAAACTCGCACTTGCGGAAACTGACTTACAATTTCGAGAGTTTTATCGGTACTCCCCCCGTCCACTACGACCACATCCGCAAAACAGCCCAAGTGCGCTAGGCATCGCTTGATACTTTTTTCTTCGTTGAGGGTTAAAATATAAACAGAAATATCTTTAAGCATGTTAGAATTTTGGCGCGGGATTCTGGATGAACAATAACAAACCATCTTTAAACCCGCTAATAAAAGATGGTAAAGACCTCCAGTTCTTATAGACAACCATCTCCCGCACTAAACTCTGACAATTATCAAAGCTCATCTTTCTTAACCCTTTTAAGTTCATCATGTAGCGCCTTACCAATAGAAATCGATTCCGAGTCATATGGTATGCCTGCAGGCCGCTAACTTTCCTAGATGAATTCTCGACTTTATGATACACCTTGGCTCGTGAGGGCAAGTACTTGACTTTGAAACCACCTTTGCGCAAGCGCGCGTGCAAGTCTTCATCTTCACAGTATAAGAAAAAAATAGTGTCAAAAAGGCCGCATATTTCTAAGGCACTGTTTCTTAAAAGTAGACAAGCTCCGGAAAGGGTATCCACTTCAGTCAATTCCTTTAGCAGGCCATACCTTTTTATCTGACTTTTGTCGCGCCGGTCGTAGAGACGAATGTCCGGGCCAATACTGCCAATGCTGTTGTCCTCTTCTGCTTTTTGCACTAGTTCCAAGAGCAAGTTGGGTTCTACTGTCGTGTCATTATTCAGCAGTAGTGTGTACCTAGCCAGTTGTTTTCTGAGAATATATTTTAAGGCCGTATTATTTCCCCCGGCGTAACCAAGGTTTCTAATGTTCCTGATTATCTTAATTTTATCGCCAAAGATACGCTCTAGTCCACCAGCTTCATCCTGCCCTGAGTCGTTATCTACCACAATGATATCGTACTGGGGATAATTAAGTTTTTCCAGCGACCTGAGACACTCGCGAGTATCTTGAAGCCCGTTCCAGTTCAATATAACAATAGTTACATGAGGATATTTGCGCTTCATAAGGATTTCCTTTTTAAGGGAATAACCGCTACAATCTCTGTCCATAATTTATCATGAAAGATTCCCGTTAGAGAAACTATGCCAAAATATACAACCAAGTTGAAGAAACTTAAGAACAAGGGGTCTGCTTTCCTGAAAACGAACACGAAGAGCGTCACGGTAGAAACAGCAGCCGCGTTTTTTAAAATAAAAATTATCGGGAGTTTAATCTTAGTGTACTTGTGAAAATGCCAGCAAATGTAAATACCTATGATTATTTCGGTTACGAAACGAGCGACAACAACCCCTTGGTAACTAAAATGTGGAACCAACATCAGATTAGCAGCTATATTAACCAATGCCCCCATACCGACGCCGCGCAGATACGTTTTTTGATGATCCGAAGCAGTTAAGCCGACAGAGAAGATAGCATAGTTATAAAGAATGTAGGCTGACCAGATTGATATTTTAAGAGCTGTCGCGGCATCTCTAATATACTCATTACCATAAACTAGGCTTATTATAGCCGCGGAATTAAGGAAAATAAGCAGGCATAAAGGGAAAGAAAACAAAAGTACTAATTTAAAAAGATTTGTAGTAGCGTTGCGGAACCGGCGTAAAGATTTGTTATAAAGTTGGGAAAGTGTTGGTAAAAGAGCGGAAGCAAAAAGACCGATCACCGTAATGACCATCAAGAGAATGTTATTGGCGGCACTAAAATACCCTACTGCCTTTCCGGGGTGATAATAATTCAGAATAACCGTACCGATGCGATAGTAAACGGCGATGGCTATCCCGCTGAGAGCAAATGGCCAGACTTGACTAAGCATGGTCTTAAATGCGTGGGAATCACAAATAATCCGGAAATTGCTAGTAACCCGTCGCATTACTAACAAGGTAACAATCAAGCCAAAAGAAATTGCAATCACATAAGATAAAATAATAAAACTGGAATTAAGCCCCGCAGCAATAACGGCAATAACAAAGAGTAAAAGTGCGAAATTATATATACTTTTAGACACTGCCTCCAGCTCCATTCTTTCGAAAGCACGTAAAACAGACCAAACCAGTTGGGTAAAGCTTTGTACAAGCATCCACGGTACGGCAATGTAAACCAACAACCTCGTTTCCACAGTAGGAACTACAAGCCGCGTAATGATAAGAATAAATCCAACTACAATCAAGCTGAGAAAAAGCTTGATAACAATTACAGCGCCAACTAATCTGGGAACTTCTTTTTGATTGCGGGCTAACTCTCTAGTAAGCAAATCGTTAAAACCGAAATCAACTAACGAGGCAAATAAAGAAACAACAACAAACGCAAAGGCAAAATCACCATAGCTCGAAACACCTAAGTAGCGTGCGATTATAGCCGTTAGTACAAAAGTGAGAAATTTGACTATGGCTTCTGAAATAGCAAGCCAGAGGGTGTTTTTTACAACTGTTTGTTTTGTTGTCCGGTTACGAAACAAAAAGGCTTTGATTACTTCGATAATTTTTGCCATGAAAATATTTTAATATCAGGCATATTTTATCACGGGCCATGTAGTGCCCCCAAATAAGCTATAATTACATTCATGTCTTTACAGGTAGGATTAGTTGGGTTCCCCAATGTGGGTATCAACAAAATCGCAAACGCTGCCCTAGAGTTTATCGACATCGCCGGCATAGTGGAGGGAACGGGCGGAACAGACCTTGGTCTGCGTGGGAAGGTAGAGGAAATGCTCGGGGACAATGCCCGCCCCCCTCAACTTGACAGACTTAATGATAAATGCTACATTTATCATTAGTGCAGTAGTTATAGATGTATAATATGACAAATGAACTTATATTAAAGGAAATTTTTCGGCAGAATAAACACTGGGTTAATCACGGCGAATTCTTCGCCGATATTAAAAATATCACCGTCAAAAGGGACCTTTTTGACGAGATAAAACCCTTTCTTGAGAAGAGGCAAATTTTATCTATTGTTGGGCTTAGACGCGTGGGTAAAACCGTTTTATTAAAGCAGATTATACAAGCTCGACTTCAAAAAGTTGATCCGGAGTCTATATTCTTTCTTAGTTTTGATCAAGCGCTCTTATTTGGAAAGATAGATCTATCCGATTATCTAAATGCCTATCTTAGTAAAATTGCCCCGCCCAAAAAACGTCTTTGGCTCTTTTTAGACGAAATACAATACGCCGAAAACTGGCAGCACATTATTAAAAGATATTACGACACCGAACCGCGTATTAAGTTTATTATCAGTGGTTCGTCGTCACTATTCTTACAGAAAAAATCCACCGAAAGTCTTGCCGGCCGAATTTACGATTTCACTCTGCCGGTCTTAAGTTTTAAAGAGTATCTTGAACTAAAAGGGGCGGACCTTTTATTACTAGAAGGGCTGAACGCCTGCAGTTTAATACCGGGGGATGAGGTGACGCAGAAAGAAGCACGGGAGAAATTTGTTAATAAATACAAAGGAATACTCGGGAGTCAGTTTGAAGATTACTTAAAATTTGGCCAGTTCCCGGAAATAGTTAAGGAAATTGATACGAATATTAAACAAAAGTATCTCGCCGAGTCGGTTTATAGAAAAAGTGTCGAGTACGACATCCCTCAAATTTTTGGGGTAGATAAAATTGACGAACTAAAATTCTTGTTTCAGGTATTAATCAATGAGGTTGGCTCGATAGTCGAAATTCAAAATATTGCTCGGGAAACTCAAGTTAATCAGGCTACTGTTAAAAAGTACCTTGAGTATTTTGAAAACAGCTTCTTAATTCACATCCTCTATAACTTTACGAAATCCTTTAGAAAAACCAAACGGGGGTTGAAAAAAGTTTATCTGGGTAGTACAAATTTCTTCTCCGCCTTTCATGACTATCGTGATTTTGTTATCAGCCGCCAGCAGATTGGCTTTCTGGCCGAAAACTACTGTTTAAGCATCTTAAAGAGGGTTTTTGACTACACCTCTTTCTACCGTGTTCGCCAGAAGGAAATCGACTTTGTGGCTACAAATGATTTGCTCAATAAAAAGCAGTTTCGGTATTTTGAAGTAAAATATAGGAGCCAACTTAGAAACAAAGATTTTAGTTATGCGCAAAAGATTACTCAGGAGAACCGCGCCCGCCTGCAAGTTATTTCCCAAGATCAGTTTAGAATTAACAAAAATTACTCAATTATTCCCATTTGGCTTTTAAAATAAAAAACCACGGGCTTACTCCCGTGGTTTTTTGATCCGCGCCGAAGCAGGGTTAGGCCAATTGGGTTAGCGCGTACCAGGCTGGAAGCATACGAATGGTGAGACCTTCCCGATTTATTTCTTCCGCTTCGCCTTGATAGATTACAAGGCCTAGTTTAACCTGGTATTTTTTCATAAAATTTATTAGTCCACGGTATTCTGAGGCTCGAAACTGACGGCTGCCAGTTTTTGCCTCAATAGGAATAAGTTCGTTATTCTCTTCTACCACACAATCAACTTCATAATTGCGGCGCCAGTAATAGAGCTGGGCATTTTTACGGTGAAGAAGATGACTAGCTACGGCACTCTCAAGTTTTTGCTCAGGGCTAATCTCACCCGTTAGCCAAGTCATTGCCGGGTCAATCAAAATGCAATAAGTCAAAAGAAACCCTACCTCCTCTGTAGCACAACAGCATTGGGGAGTAAGCGGGAACGGGAGCGGCCGGTGCCGAGGCCCCGCAATAACCACCCCCAAATAAGCTATAATTACATCATGTCTTTACAGGTAGGATTAGTTGGCTTCCCCAATGTGGGAAAATCAACTCTTTTTAACGCCTTATTACAAGCGCATCTCGCTGATAGCTCTAACTATCCATTCTGCACCATTGACCCTAATGTGGGAGTAGTTAAAGTCCCCGATGCTCGGCTGAAAGCACTTGCCAAAATAGTAGGTACCAATAGAATCGTTAATGCCACCATAAAGTTTATTGATATTGCCGGAATAGTTGAGGGGGCGCATAAAGGGCTAGGGCTGGGAAATAAATTCTTATCACACATTAGAGAAGTTGATGTGCTGGTTTTTGTATTGCGAGATTTTATAGATGAGAATGTTAAGCGAGTTGGCAGTAAATCGCCAGCGGATGATTTTCAAATACTAATGACCGAACTGGAATTAGCCGATTTGGAAGTACTGCAAAAACAGAAAGCTCCCAAAATTAATGTCACCAAGCAGGATAAATTCAGATGGCAGGTAGTAACCCGGCTTAATGAAGCTATTGCGGCCGGCACCCCCCTGAATCAGGTTCCACTCACAGACGCAGAATTGTTCTCCGTAAAGTCACTAGCGCTGCTTACTCTAAAGCCAATTATTATCGTACTAAATAGCGGCGAAAAAGCTCTTAACCAGGAACAGCTGCAAATTGGCAATTACCCAACACTAAGGATTTGCGC
>Ga0180007_10002407_pt1 | contig 22462 bp, 18 predicted proteins | sample MM_PC_MetaG_FD_121122 | JGI IMG/M metagenome (GOLD analysis project Ga0180007, IMG submission 121122) | Groundwater microbial communities from the Aspo Hard Rock Laboratory (HRL) deep subsurface site, Sweden - MM_PC_MetaG | ecosystem: Environmental > Aquatic > Deep subsurface > Groundwater... | reverse complement strand
GGGCCTGATTATCTGCCTGCAGAAAAGATGGGCAGAGGTGGGCGATCTGGTCAAAACACCCGGAAAATTAAAGGGCCTTATCCTCAGCGGTCTGCTGATCGGGGCAAACTGGTTTGTCTATATCTGGGCTGTGAACTCGGGCCGGGTTGTGGAGACAAGTCTGGGGTATTATATCAATCCCATGATCAATGTTTTGATCGGATATCTTTTATTGGGGGAGACCTTCAGCCGCCAGCAGTTTGTTGCACTACTCTTTGCCCTGGCCGGTGTCGTCTATTCGCTGGTTTCCTATGGGCGTCTGCCCCTGTTCGCCCTGACCCTGGCCCTGAGTTTTGCCTTTTACGGATATGCCCGGAAAAAAATTGCAGCAGCCGCCATCCCCGGTCTGTTCATCGAGACCATTGTTTTGTTTGTCCCGGCCCTGGCCTATATTCTTTTCAAGTTAACCCTGGCCGGTAGTCCCTTTATGAAAGATCCGATATTAACTTGTTGGATGATCGGTGCAGGGGTTGTCACCAGCCTGCCATTGCTGTGGTTTGCAGCAGCAGCCAAACGGCTCAACCTTTCCACCGTTGGTATCCTGCAATATCTGGCCCCTTCCATTGCCTTTACCCTGGGCGTTTTTGTCTACAAAGAACCCTTTACCCGGCACAATCTGATCACCTTTGGGTGTATCTGGATCGGGGTTATCCTATATACCGGGGAGTCCATGGCCCGGCAAAAACAAAAGACAGGAAATTAGCACCCGATGAAGCCTTTCAAACGATTTGTTCTTTTTCTATGGTTTGCCTATTCTTTGTATCCGCCGGCCTCTGTCCTTTGGGCCCAGGAGGACCAGACCCAGGTCTTGTTCCTTGGGGATTCCATTACCGCAGGACTGGGGGTGGAACCGGAACAGGCCTATCCGGCCTTGATTGAAGAGATGCTCAAAACCCGGGGGAATTACGGCCTTAAAATTATTAACGGCAGTATCAGCGGCTCCACAACCGCAGGGGCGCTGTCCCGGCTCAAGTGGTTTTTAAGGGCAAAACCCAAAATTCTGGTGCTGGCCCTGGGGGCCAATGACGGCTTGCGGGGGCTTTCCACTGAAGAAATGGCCCAAAACCTGGACAAGACCATTGTCCTGGCAAAAAAGAACCATATCCGGGTTGTTCTGGCCGGCATGAAAATTCCGCCCAATTACGGGCCGGAGTATTCAAATGAGTTTGCCAGGGTGTTTGAGGCGCTGGCAGAAAAATATCACCTGTCTTTTATCCCTTTTTTATTAAAGGATGTGGCAGGCATAGCGTCCCTGAACCAGGCCGACGGCATCCATCCCAACCAGGAAGGTCACAAAATCATTGCAGCCACGGTTTTTCCCTTTATTCTGGAGCAATTATGATACTGGAGATCAAGGCAGTTTGTAAATCCTTTCACCAGGTAAGGTCCCAGCCCCTTGCGGTTTTAAATCAAGTGAGCTTCACCCTGGATGCCGGTGAAACCACTGCCATCGTCGGACAGTCGGGCAGTGGAAAAACCACCCTTCTTTCCCTGATTGCAGGCCTGGACAATCCGGATTCAGGCCAGGTGATTCTAGAGGGACAGGATTTGTCTGCCATGAAGGAAAACCTTCTTGCCCGGTACAGGGCGCTGAAGATCGGGATGATTTTCCAGCAGTTTCATCTGATGCCCCATTTGTCCGCCAGGGAAAACATCAGTCTGCCCCTGGAGATTCTCCGGCAGGACTGCATTAAAGAACGGACCGATCTCCTGCTGGAACAGGTGGGGTTGGCCGACCGCCAGCATCATCTGCCCGGACAGCTCAGCGGAGGAGAGTGCCAGCGGGTGGCCATTGCAAGGGCCCTGGTCATCAAGCCTGCCCTGTTGCTGGCAGATGAGCCCACGGGAAACCTGGATATTGCAACCGGGAAAAAAGTGGCCCAATTGTTGTTCGACCTGGTGGAAAAGGAAAAGAAAAGCCTGATTCTGGTGACCCACAACCCAAATCTGGCCCGGCAATGCCGGAAGATCCGAACCCTTGATCAAGGTTGTCTGGTCTGATGCTCTGGATTCGATTGGGCATCCGGGAATTGATGGAAAACAAAGGCTTTGCCTTTTTTTTCACGGTCAATCTTGCCCTGGGCCTTGCCGGGTTTATTGCCATCCATTCTTTCGGCAGTTCCCTGGACCGGCATTTGGATGAAAATTTAAAGGAAATCTTAACAGCAGACCTGGTGTTGTCGGCCAACAGCCCCTTGACGCCGTCAGAACTTGCCCTGGCAGACGGTATCATGGGAACCGATACCACGGCCCATGCCCGGCTTGTCCGGTTTTACACCATGGTCAGGACAGCGGACAATGCCCGCCTGGTAATGGTGATGGCCATTGACAACGCCTATCCCCTGTACGGCAGTTTTTTGCTTGAGGGCGGGGGTCCCCAAACAGATATCCAGAAAAATCCCGGTCTGTTCATGACCCGGGACACGGCCCATGCCCTGGGCATCGGGGATACTGCTTCTGTGAATACCTCCCTTGTGTTGGGCAATAAACATTTTTATGTCCAGGATTTTTTTAAAAAAGATCCGGACAGATCCTTGACTGCGGTTGAGCTGGCCCCTAAAATTTATATGGGCATGGGACAATTGGAAGAAACCGGTTTGATCCGCTTTGGCAGCAGAATCCGGTATCTCTATTATTATCGGTTCAGCCCGGGAACCGATATTTCCAAGTTGGTTGAGCGCCTGGGCCGGGGGTTTTCCCATAATTCCCAGGGCCAGCCCCGGGTCAGTGTCTACGGCAGCCGGGATGTGAACAACCGGCTGGGAAAGATTACCGGGTATTTTACCGGCTACCTGGGCCTTACCAGTATTGTGGCCCTGTTCCTGGCGGGTATTGCCACGGCCTATCTGTTCCGGGGGTATCTGAACATGAAGCAGCGGGAGATGGCGGTTCTCATGGGTATCGGGGCAAAGCAATCAGAGATTTATCTGTATGTGAGCGTTCAGCTCATCGCCCTCGGGGCCCTGGCCTCTTTTCTGGCCGTCCTTCTCTCTTTTCTCCTGGTTCCCGCATTTCCTGTTATTTTTAAGGGGTTGATTCCTGCGGATATCCGCCTTTCCACAGATCCTGCCACCCTTGTATTGGCAGTGGGCATGGGCATGGTCGGCAGTTTTTTTTTCTGCCTGCCCGTATTTGTCCGTATTTTCGGGGTAAAACCATTGCACTTGCTCAAAGGCGATGCCGGACCAGGAAATCTTCGGATGGCATTCTGGCAGGGAATCGGTTTTTTGCCCGGAATTGGCGCTTTTTTTCTGGTCTGTATGGCAGTGGCCGGTTCCATGGTAAACGGCAGTATTTTCGCCCTTGGCTTTCTTTTGGCAATGCTCTTTTTGGCCGGAATGGGCTGGTGTGTTTTTTCCGGATGTAAATTTTTTTTCAGCACCCGGCACCTGACGGCAAAAATCGCCTTCCGGAACCTGTACCGAAACAAGTGGTCTTCTTTGTCCTGTTTTGTGACCATTGCCATGGGCACTTTTTTGATTTCCATTATTCCCCAGGTGCAAAAGGGGCTGCAGACGGAGATCATGCGGCCCGAAGGTCTGAAAATTCCGGTTTTTTTCCTGGTGGATATCCAGGAAGAACAAAAAAAGCCCTTTATGGCGTTTATCGGGCAGGAGGATGCGGATCTGACCAATATCTCTCCCATGGTCCGGGGACGGATTCTCCTGAAGAACAAACAAGCGTTTTATGGAGAGAAGGCGGAGAAAGGCTCCGGGGTCCGGCCCCGGGGAAGACGGCTGGAGTTTAATTTTTCCCATCGCAGCCTTCTGGATGTTTCGGAAACCATTGTCCAGGGAAAAGCGTTGTCCCAGACCCCCTGGGACTTTGAGGCAGGGTTGCCCTTTGAGATTTCTGTTGCCAAGTCCTTTGCCCAAGAACACGGCCTGTCCCTGGGGGATATCCTGGGCATTGACATCCAGGGCATCTTTTTGGAGGGGCGGGTGGTCAATATCCGCAAGGTCCGCTGGAACAGTTTTCAGCCCAATTTTTATCTGCTCTTCCAGGACGGGGTCTTAAATGATGCGCCCAAGACCTATCTGGCGGCGATTTCCCGGGTGGCACCGGAAGATCGCCAAAACTTGAAAAATAAGATTGTAAACGCGTTTCCCAATATCTCCATCATTGATGTGACCCAGATGGCCAAAACCCTTCTGGATATCAGTGACCGGCTTTCCCTGTCCATCCGGTTCATGGCCTGGCTGGCCATTGCCGCCGGCCTTGTTTCCATTTTTTCCATTGTCCGCCATGAAGCCCGGAAAAATGAACGCCAGGTTACGCTTTTAAAGGTGCTGGGAGCTGATTTCGACATGATCCGGGGCATCACCCTTCTGGAGTTCGGGTTTATCGGATTTACCGCTTCCCTGGTTGCCCTTGTCCTGAGCTTCGGGTGTTCCAGGGCCATTGCCTGGTATTTTTTTGACAGCCTCTGGCAATTTGACCTTCTGGCCTGTCTTGTGATTCTGATTTTGACCACAGGCGTCTGCATGGGAACCGCCCTGACCGGCTCCTGGAAAGTCATGAACACAAAACCGGTCACGCTTCTGAAAAATACCTGATCCATGGGCGGTCAGGTTTGGTCGGCCAGGTTTTTTATCCATTTGCGGGAGAAAAACCGGGGAATTCCCAGGCCCAGTTTATAGATTTCTTCTGTCACAACCAGGGCCATGACCCAGTAAACGGGCAGGTGCAGATAAAATGCTGCAAAAAAGGCAATGGGAATCCCGATGCACCAGACACCGGTCAGGTCCAGTAAAAACCCGAACCGGGTATCTCCCCCTCCCCGCAACACAGAAACAATATTGGTAAAATTGGTAATCTTCACACACAGAATGGTGCCGGACACAAACATCAGGTGATAGGCGTTGCGGTAAGCGTCTTCCGAGAGATTGTAGAAGGACAGAATCGTATCCCGGGACAGGATCATCAATCCGCCGGCCAGGATTCCCATGGAAAATTGAATGGCCAGAAGAAATTTGCCGTACAAATAGGCGTCCTTTGGTCTGCCGGCGCCAATGCTGTTGCCGATGATGGTGGAACCGGCAAAAAACATTCCGAAAAACGGAATAAGGATGAAGTTTTCAATGGATACCACAATATTCACCGCAGCAATGGATTCTGTCCCGATCCTGGCATAAACGATGTTGTAAATACTGACTCCGCTCACCCAGACCAACTCATTTAAAAAAACAGGCCAGCAGGTCTTGAGCACGCGTCTGGCAAAAGCGGCATCAAAATCAAGCATTTCCGAAATGCTGGCCGCAATGGGATATTTTTTCCAATGGACCATGGCCATGAGGGTAAACCCTTCGACAAATTTTGAAATACAGGTGGCAATGGCTGCCCCATTAACCCCCATGGCCGGGAATCCCATTTTGCCGAAAATCAGGATGTAATTGAGGGCCAGATTGAGAACCACGGCTATCATGCTCGCGTACATGGGGGGCTTGACAATCTCCATGCTTCTCAAATTGTTCATATAGGAAAAGGTGAATACCGATATCCCAAAACTAAACCCCACAATCCATAAATATTCAGACCCCAGACCAATAACCTGGGTGTCCTTTGAAAACAATTCCATCATGGCATCGGGGATGACCATTGTTGCAAATGTAAACACGGCCCCCAGGGCAAGTCCGGCAATCAGCCCTATTCCTGAAAGTTTTTTGACATGGACCAGATCCCCACTTCCCCAGTATTGGGCGGTAAAAATGGCCACCCCGCCGTGAATTCCGAACTGCAGGATCATGAACATAAAGAAAAATTGATTGGCAATACCGACGGCGGCAATGGCCGCTTCATTCAATTGCCCGATCATCAATATATCCACAAGGGCCATGGAGGACCCCAGAAAGGTCTGCAATGCAATGGGCAATGCCAGCTTTAACAGCAGCCGGATAAAGTTTATATTGATCTGATTAAAATATTTTTCCATACACCCTGTCATGCTCCATAAAAAAAAGTCCGCTTTCATTTTTAAGCGGACTTTTCTCCTTTATGCCGGATTCAGCGCAAGCTGTCAATGGCAGGCAATCAAGAGTTGCTATCCTGGCGTTTCCTCTTCTGTAAAAATAAGAAAAATCAGGACCCAGTATCCGTTTACAAACGAGAAAAAAAACAATACACTTATAAAAAAAGCCTGTACCGGTACTGCAAAGCCCAAGTCCGAAAGTTGAGCATTTAATTTAACCGCCAGTGGGATCTAGGCCAGGAGATAAGGATAAATAACAGATGAAAGAGAAGTTTGTTGCAATACTTACCCTATTTTTAATGGTATTTTCATTGTTTTCCTGTTCTTGGAAACAAAAAACCCCTGCCCTTTCTCCCATTGTCAAACCCAGGAATGTGATCCTGATTATAGGGGATGGCATGGGGCCGGAACAGGTGGGGTTTTTGCTGACCTATGCCAGACAGGCGCCGCAATCGGTAATTAAAGACCGGATCACCTGTTTTGATCGGATGATGGAGAAAAACGGTTCACTGGGGGTCTCTCTGACCTATGCCCACAATGTTTTGGTCCCGGATTCTGCGGCTTCCGGAAGCCAGCTTGCCACGGGCCGTTTTTCCGGTTCTGAAATGATCGGTCTGGATTATAACGGGGATCCGGTCATCACGGTTCTTGAGCGGGCCGTTCAAGGAGGAAAATCTGTCGGCCTTGTCACAGACACCCGGATAACCCATGCCACTCCCGCCGCCTTTGCCGCCCACCAGGCCCATCGGGGAATGGAAACCGCCGCTGCAGTGGAGATGCTGGCGGCGGGGCCCGATGTTCTTCTGGGCGGAGGACTGGATGCCTGGATACCCGAAGAAGCCAATACCAAGGATTCCCAGGTCAGAGGCGAATTGGAAAAACTCACCCAGGGGGCAGTTCCCATCCGCTCAAGACGCAAGGACAGCCAAAACCTTTTGGCATCTGCCCGGGAAAAAGGATACAACCTGGCCTTTAACCGCTCCCAGATGGAGGCTGCCACCGGCAAACTGCTGGGCCTGTTTTCCGATTCAGCCCTTCCCAATGCCATTGCGGTGGCCAACACTCTGGATGATCCTAAAAGATCCATCCCGACCTTAAAGGAGATGTCGGCCAAGGCCATTGAGATTTTGTCCCAAAACGAACAGGGCTTTTTTCTGATGATTGAGGCGGGACAAATCGACTGGGCAGCTCATTCCAATGACACGGGGCTCATGCTCCACGAGCTGTTCCGCCTAAATGAAACGGTCAACCATGTTCTCAACTGGGCCGAAAATCGGGAAGACACTCTGATCATCCTCACGGCCGACCATACCACAGGCGGATTTGGTTTCAGTTATACGGGCAAGGACCAGCCTGCTGCAAGGCAATTGCCCGGAAAATTGTTTAAGGATACCGTTTACAGCCCCGGGTATAATTTTGGAGACCCCGGGGTTTTGGATAAGCTTTACAGCCAGAAACTGAGCTATGGGGATATTTTTGACAAATTTTATCAATTGTCAAAAGAGGCACAAACCCCCGGAAACCTGGCCCTGCTTGTGAATCTTCATACCGCTTTTCCCATCACCTTGTCCCAGGCCGAAAGAATCCTTGAAACAGAGGACAATCCCATTTATGTGGCAGATGACCGCAGGTTTAACGCAAAGAAGGTGCCCAAACTGGACAACAAAGACGAATTTTATACCTATCAAAAAAGCAACCACCATGCCCTTCTGGCCCTGGCAGTGGCTTCTGATCAAAATGCTGTCTGGAATACCGGTGCCCACACCAATACGCCGGTCCTGGTATTTGCAAAGGGAACAGATGCCGCCCGGGCGCCTTTTAGCGGTGTCCTCCACCATACCCAATTGGGGCAATATCTTTTGGACGCGGTTTCGGGGAAATAAGGATTTGCACCTTTTACCTGGGGTAAAATTTTTCCCAGGAAAGATTAGCGGGCCAAAGCATTTCGAACATTGTCCGCCGTTACCGCACTGGTGCGGATATTTGATTCGATTGTGACGCCTGCAATGTGGGGGGTCAAAAGCAGATTAGACACTCCTTTAAATCTTTGACCCATTCCGGCAGTCAGGGGTTCGTTTTCAAATACGTCCACGGCAGCACCGCCGATATGCCCTGATGCCATTGCCCCGATCAAGGCCTTTTCATCCACCACTTTGCCCCGGGCGGTATTGATCAGCAAGGCCCCTTTCTTCATCCTTGCAATGGCCCTGGCATCCATCAGATGGCGGGTTTTATCGGTTAAGGGAACATGGAGGCTGACCACATCGGCCTTTTCCAATAGGGCTTCAAACTCCGTTGACGGGGCTTCCTTCCACGCCGGGTGGCCCGGTGGCAAGAAAGGATCATGGGCAATGACGGTCATACCCATCGCTTTTGCCCGGGTGCAGGTCTCCCGGGCAATGGCCCCAAAGCCGATGAGACCCAGAATTTTCCCTGCGGTTTCATTCCCCATTAATGCGGTTCTTGGCCATTTCCCCTCGATCATTTCCAGGGTCGATTGGTATGCTTTCCGGAACAAGATGAAAACAGAGGCGATGACATATTCGGCAACGGCTGCCCCATTGGTGCCACAGGCGGGAAAAACCTCAATCTGTCTGGCCCTGCACGCGTCTATATCAATATTGTCCAATCCAACGCCCAGACGTCCCACGACCCTAAGCTTTTTTGCGCAGGAGAGCAGGTCACCCCTTACCTGGGTTCGATTTCTCACAATGATGGCATCGGCAGTTTTGATTTCGGCCAACAGAAGGCCCGGCTGATCCACCAACCCGGGATCGTATACGACAGCGAAGTCCTCTTTCAGGCCATTGACTGCTGTCGGATCCATAAATTCGGATATGACTATTTTTTCCATCTTAAGGGTCAGTCCTTATGGCCGTTGGGGGTGGAATAGAGGATATGGTTTTTATTTACCAGGAGAGTCTCATATTTGATCTGGGGATCAAGGTTTTTTTCGTAGAGGGTTGCATTGAAGATGGTTAGAAAGTTTTCCTTGTAATCCCCCACAAGATCACTTAAGCGGTCATACCCGTTTCCCCTGTTGATATTGACTTCCCCGTTTATCTGGGTTCCGTCCACCAGTTTTATCCGGATGCTGCGGCTTTCTATGGTGTTCATGGCATGCACCTCCTTGGTTTGGGTCTGCTGTGAATCAAGATTGTGTATAGTCTTAGGATAGAAACTGAACAAGAAATGTCAACAAGAGATTGAGTTTAACCCCTTGTTTCTCTCTCCTGTTTGCCCAAGCGCGCTTATCAGCCAGTTTTGAAATGCGCGCACCTTCCCCAGGTTTTTGCTGGACCCGGGGAAGGAAACATAATAATTGCCTGTTTTGATGGGGGTTAATCCAAAGGGGGCCACGAGAAGTCCGGCCCCAAGCGCATCCCTGATGAGAAAGAGGTCTCCAAGGGCCACACCAAGTCCTGCCGTTGCCGCCTGGAGGGCTGCATCATCCACCTCAAAAACCTGGCCCCTTTCCAGGGACAGGTTTTTGATGCCCACCTGATCTGCCCAGGCCGTCCATTCCCTTAAGTCCGGTGTGTTGTGGAGCAGCATATGCCCCCTGAGATCCCCAGGTTTTTTGAGGGGAAAAGCAGTTTCCAGAAGCTTGGGGGAACAAACCGGGATCAGTTGTTCGGTCATGATTTTTTCCCGGATGACGCCCGGGGACGCTTCTCCCAAATGGGTGATGCCAATGTCAAAGTTTTCATGGGCAAAATCCACATTTTTTCCGGAAGTGGTCAGCCTCACCTGGATATCCGGGTGGAGGGTCTGGAAATGGTGGAGTCTGGGGATGAGCCAGCGGATGGCAAAGGTGGGGTGGACCTTGAGGCTCAGGTCCTGCTGCTGGTTCTTGAGTTTGTCCACGGCATCGGCCATCATGTTAAAGGCCCGGGTTAAAGGCTGGACAAGGAGTGTTCCTTGGTCGGTGAGCGACAGCTGTTTATGGCGCCTGTGGAAAAGGATCACCTTCAGCTGGTCTTCAAGTTGTTTGATCTGGCGGCTGACCGCCCCCTGGGTCACACACAATTCCCGGGCTGCCAGGGTAAAGCTCAAATGGCGGGCGGCGGCTTCAAAGGCCCTGAGTGCATTTAAGGAAGGCAGGCCCTGGTGTTTTTTTTGTTGCATGAGTTTTCTTCATCCATGGCATGTGTTAAAATCGTTTGACGGCTTCCATTAATACTGGTTTAAAATAAAAAATCAAGTATGGGCCTAAAAACGGAAGCAGATAATCTGGAATGAGGAAGAGACCAATGAAAGCAAAAGAGCTGATCAAGCTGGAAGACCGGTTTGGTGCAAAAAATTACAAACCCCTGGATGTTGTTCTCACACGGGGACAAGGCATCTGGGTATGGGACGTTGAGGGAAATAAATACCTGGATTGCCTGTCGGCCTATTCAGCCGTCAACCAGGGACATTGCCACCCGAAAATTTACCAGGCCATGGTTGACCAGGCCCAAAAACTGACTTTGACCTCCCGGGCATTTCGAAATGACCAGCTGCCGCTTTTGTACGAGGAACTCTGTCAAATGACCGCCTCCCACAAGATGCTTCCCATGAACTCCGGGGCAGAAGCTGTGGAAACCGTGATCAAGTGTGCCAGAAAATGGGGGTATGAGTCCAAGGGCGTTGCCGATGGCCAGGCTGAGATCATTGTGTGCAACGACAATTTTCACGGCAGAACCCTGTCCATCATCGGATTCAGTACGGACGGGAATGCCAGGCAGAATTTCGGCCCTTTCACACCCGGCTTTAAAACCATCCCCTTTGGGGATGCCGACGCCCTTGAGAAGGCCATTGGCCCCAATACCGTGGCCTTTATGGTGGAGCCCATTCAGGGAGAGGCAGGGGTCATTATCCCGCCCAGGGGATATCTGCAAAAGGTGCGCAGGATCTGCAGCCAGAAGAATGTTCTGCTGATCCTGGACGAGATCCAGACCGGTCTTGGCAGGACGGGAAAACTTCTGGCAGAAGAGCACGAAGGTATCCAGGCAGACCTCACCCTGATCGGCAAGGCCCTGTCCGGCGGTTTTTATCCGGTGTCAGCCGTATTGTCAACCGCCGAGGTGCTGGGGCTTCTCCAGCCGGGCCAGCACGGCAGCACATTCGGGGGCAATCCCCTGGCATGTGCCGTGGCAAGGGCCGCCCTCAAGGTGCTGGTTGAAGAAAATATGATTGAAAACGCTGAAAAAATGGGGGCCTATTTTCTAGGCGAATTGAAAAAAATACACCACCCCTCCATCCGGGAGGTCAGGGGGATCGGGCTTATGCTGGCCATTGAATTGAAAGAGGGAACCTCTGGCGGTGCCCGGGCCATTTGTGAATCCCTCATGGAAATGGGGATTCTGTGCAAGGAAACCCATACCTATACCATCCGGTTTGCTCCTCCTTTGATCATTGAAAAGGCGGACATTGACTGGACCATGGATAAAATCAAAATAGCCTTTTCCTGAACCCAGGGTTTGCCGGGGCTGCCCCTTTGTTGGCAGGCCCCGGCCCTTATCCTATCGTCTCTCCGGCCAGATTCGGGTGGACATCTCCGTGAGTTTATATTTCTGAATTTTCCCCGAGGCCGTCATGGGATAGCTGTCCACAAAATGGACATACCTGGGGATTTTGTACCGGCTGATCTTTCCCCTGCAAAAATCACTCACATCACTGGGCTCAATGCTTGCCCCTTCCTTGAGAACGATAAACGCCCCCACCTCTTCCCCGTATTTTTCACTGGGAACAGCTGCCACTTGGATGTCTTTGATCTCTTCCATTCGGTAAAGAAATTCTTCAATCTCCCGGGGATAGATGTTTTCCCCTCCCCGGATGATCATGTCCTTGTGACGTCCTGTGATGGACAGGTTGCCCTGTTTGTCCATGATGCCAAGGTCTCCTGAATGGAGCCAGCCTTCCTTGTCAATGGCCTGGGCGGTGGCGGCAGGATTGTTGTAATAGCCTTTCATGATGCTGTACCCCCTGCAGCAGACTTCTCCCTGGTCGCCCGGGGCAAGGGTTTTTCCTGTTTCCGGATCAATGATCTTGACCTCAATGTGGGGAAGGGCCCGGCCCACGGTTTCCACCCGGAGCCTGAGATCATCGTCAATCCGGGTATAGGTCATAACGGGCGAGGCTTCTGTCAGGCCGTAGCAGATGGTGATGTCCTTCATGTTCATCTTGTCAATGACCTGCTCCATGACATGGACCGGGCAATTGGAGCCGGCCATGATGCCCGTTCGCAGTGAGGAAAAATCAAATTTTGAAAACAGGGGGTGGTCGAGAAGGGCGATGAACATGGTGGGAACCCCGTAAAGGGAGGTGCAGCGTTCCTGCTCCACCGAGGCCATGATCAGCAGGGGATCAAACCCCTCCAGAACCACCATGCAGCTGCCGTGGTTGACGGCTGCCAGCACCCCCAGGACGCAGCCGAAACAATGGAACAAGGGAACCGGCAGGCAGACCCGGTCCTCGTGTGTGAACTTCTGGTTCTCTCCGATCCAGAATCCATTGTTCCCGATATTGTAGTGGGTGAGCATCACTCCTTTGGGGAACCCGGTGGTGCCGGAGGTGTACTGCATATTGACCACATCGTGGCAGCTCAGGCTTGCCTTCCGTTCCCTGTAGGCTGCATCGGATACCATGACCGACAGAGCCCTGATTTCAGGAAAAGAATACATGCCCCTGTGTTTTTCCGGCCCTAAAAATCCCACCCGCTTGAGATGGGGGAATCTGGGGCTTGCAAGGCTGCCCCGCTGGCAGGTCTTTAATTCCGGTACCAGTTCATATAAGGTGTTTACATAGTCTGTGTCCTGGAACCCGTCAATGAGAAAGATATTCTGGGCTTCAGACTGGGTGAGAAGGTATTCCAGCTCGGCCGTTTTGTAATTGGTGTTCACGGTCAAAAGGACGGCACCGATTTTGGCCGTGGCAAATTGGAGGGTCACCCAGAAGGGGATATTGGTGGCCCAGATGGCCACTTTTTCGCCTTTTTCAATCCCAAGGGCCATGAGCCCCCTGGCAGTTTCATCCACCAGATCTGAAAATTGCCGGTAGGTCATTCTAAAATTTCTGTCCACATAGACAATGGCTTCGCTGTCGGGAAAATTTGCCACGGTCCGGTCCAGGATCTGGCCCAGGGTCAATTCTTTTAAACCGTTTTGGGTATCCATTTGTTTTCCTTTATTCAGGTATATAAATGACCGCGTGGATTTCCGCCTTGTCCTCTCCGGCACAGCTCACATAGTGGGGGACAATGGAATTGTAGTAAACGGAATCCCCGGCATTTAATATATGGGTTTCCTTGCCGTAATTTACCTCGATACTGCCTTTGATAACCGCGATAAATTCCTCGCCCTCATGGGAGGAGAGTTTCTTTTCCCGGGCAGATTCCGGAAGGATTTCAATAAAAAACGGCTCCATGTGGCGATCGGTTTTTCCCTTGCCCAGGGCAAAAAAATTCAAGGCGGCCGGTTTGTTTTTCCCGGTCAGGACGCTGAATTCCGATTGCCGCTGGGTTTTGCGGACGATATAGGGGTCGCAGCTTTCCTGGTCATCCAGAAAGGTTCCCAGGCGGACGCCCAGGGCCCGGGCGATTTTCATCAGCGGTCCCAGGGGCGGATATACATCCTCTGTGAGCAGGGTCTCCAAGAGTCCTGTATCAAGGCCTGTTTTCTGGGAAAGGCCCTGGATGTCCATTTTCCGCTGTTCCATGAAATAGGTGATTCGCTGGTTTATTTTTCCGGTCTGCATCATTCCTCCACGCAAAATTTTTAAAAGGGTGCTTTATAATATATGGGAGCCGGTTTGTCAAAAAAACAAAGCCCGGCCGATATTGTGGTGTAACCGGTTGCACATTTCATCTTTGTCTTGTATCTTTCATAAAAAAACTGATACTATGGGCGCCATAACAGGCCCGAAGGTGAGGTCCTCCATAAAAATAAGAACCCATAAAACCTGTTTTGGAGACGACAAATGAAAACCATTGAAGTGAAAATAACAGCAGAGTTCGAGATCCCCGATGAATGGGAACTCATTGACCATGTCCCTGATCCAGAATTTCCGGAAGACAAGATTACGGTCCTGAAAATCAACGATGACTATTATGATTTTTTTCCCGAATGCCTGATGAAAGTTGAGGCCCCCGATGCGGTCGTCTGGTCTGCGGATGAAGGAAAGACAGAGGAGGTCATTGACTGTATGAGCCAGTTCAAGGTCATAATGCAGGAAAAAAAATAACAGTCCTCCCGAATCTTCGTTTATGCCAAAGCGGTAAGTTGTTTGGTAAAACGCCCAAGGCCGTCTTTCCCATTTTATGTGAAAAGCCGTTTTCCCGCCATGCTTCCGGGACCCCTGCGTATACCCTTCACTATGTAATCGATGATATCTTCAATGGTATATTGCGCATCCAGAGACAATCCCAATGACATAATTTCAATCTGCCCTGTGAGCGAATGGGCTGTAAGATCCGGATCCACCGGCTGAATCACACCCGCCTCCACAGCAGCTTGAATTTGCCTTATCACAGGAAGGGTCGGTCCGTGGTAAAGTTTTTTTTATTTTGTCTGATGGCATGCAGGTGTCGATACGGCACTGACCTTTGGATCGTTTACCGGGTGGAATCTTCGTACCGCAGATTTTACATGGTACGGATTGGGTTCTTTTGCTGAATGCAACAATCTGGGCGCTTAAACATTTTGGGCATACCCGGTTAAGAGAGACACCCGTTCCGAGACTCCCGGTTAAAAAGTACGGAGTCATCTATAGGCATCCCTGCTAAAAATCAGCATCAGCTGCTCCCGGAAATCCGGCAACAGTTGCTCCGACCACATACCCTGGGTCATGTTGTTCCGCGGATACCACAGGTTCACCACAAGTAAATTCTTCACAAAAGAATATGGGTTGTTTTTTATTTCGACAATAGGAACAACTATCAATATTCAGGCAATTTATACAAAGATTGATTGGGTCATTTCTTCGGGTCATACTCCCTCACTGTTGATTCGGTTGTGTTTAAACCTGAAAAACACATTTAATATGCCAAGGCTGGCGTTATTTTAAATCCGGCATTCAACCAATTGGTTTAGCGATAATCCGGCACTTAACAAGACCGTCTAAACGCATTATTCTGAATTCAGAAGGGTCTCCCCATTGGAATCAATAAAGCTGTTACAATTTGGACAGATCATCTTTAATTTTTTAATATGTCCCTTAAACAACCGCTTTTGGCAATGGGGGCAAAAATACCAGCTTGATACGCTCACAGTTGGTTCGGCTTGTTCTAAAAGCATTTTGTCCATTATCTTTCCTTAAGTGTCCTCTTCCCGCCTGGGCAGCGCGCCATACCAGGAAAAAGATATATTTAATACTGAATTTAAGTGTTCTTTTTTAGTTCTTTCATCAGCAGAATGGCTGTCGCCTTAGCATCACCAACAGCCATTACTGTTTTCGGATCCTTGTACAACGGATTTTCAACCCCGGAATAACCGGGTTTGGTATCATAGTTACATACAATCACCTTTTTCGCATTGTGAGCCATGAGGATGGGCATTCCGGATATAGGTGTCCCCGGGTTATCCATAGCAGCCGGGTTGACGACATCACAGGCCCCGAATATAATAGCTGCATCCGTTTTTTGAAAATCAGGATTGATATCATCCATCTCATAAAGCCTTTCATACTCAACGTCTGCTTCAGCCAGTAAAACATTCATATGGCCGGGCATCCGGCCTGCAACGGGATGAATGGCAAACCTTACATCCTTGCCCATGGTTTGGAGCATCTGAGATAATGCCACCACTTCAAACTGAGCCTGGGCCTGGGCCATCCCATAACCCGGTATCACAATGACGGTTTCAGCAGCCAGCAACGCTGCCACTGCAGATTGAATGACGTCGTGTTCCTCATAAAAATCTGATGCGTCATTACATGTCGACCCTTGGGAAAGCGCCAGAAAAAGAGTTTCAAGGGTTTGTTTGGCATCCCCCAACAGGAGGGTTGTTTTTTCATCCTTGTACAATGGATTTTCCACACCAGAATATCCCGGACGCTCATCCAGATTGCAGCATACGACATGGGAGGCTTCATGGACATGGAGTATGGGCATTCCCGATATGGGAGAACCGTTAACCTTTATTGCCGAGGGGTTTACCACATCGCAGGCCCCTACGACCAAAACAAGATCCGTATCTTTAAAGCCCGGGTTTATATCATCCATTTCTTTCAACAGGTCATAGTCAACACCCGCCTCAGCAAGCAATACGTTCATGTGCCCCGGCATCCGGCCTGCAACGGGATGAATGGCAAACTGAACATCCTTGCCCATAGAGATCAGGGACTGTGTCAATGCGATCACTTCAAATTGTGCCTGGGCTACTGCCATCCCGTATCCTGGGACGATTACGATTTTTTCAGAACGGCGTATTCTCTGGGCCACATCTTGAAGCGGATCGATTGTTTCCGGGCGCGACTGTTTTTTTTCATCCTCGGGCTGGGGTTCGATTCTTTCACCCGGGAGCGGGTCATTTTTTTGAATCAGCGGTACAAATACCCGGTAAAGGCTCCGATTCATCGCCTGGCACATCACGTGGGTTAAAATGGAACCGGAAGCAGCCACTGCGGCACCACAGGAAATCAGCAGCTTATTGCCAAGAACCATGCCGCAAAGCGCAGCGGCAAGACCGGTGGTTGCATTGAGAAATGATATCAGTACCGGCATATCTGCGCCACCGACACGAATCGCAAACAGAATCCCGAACAAACCAGCGGCAAGGACAAGGACAACCCAGACCCAAACCCCTAAAGTTAAAGACATGGTGCTGCCCAATGCAAATGACATCAATCCGACAACCATCAAAAAATTCATGCCAAGAATAAGGGTGTGGCCTTTCAGGAGAACCGGGATCTGGCTTAGCCTGTTGGCGAGCTTCCCTGCGGCGATCATCGAACCTGAGAAGGTGAATGCCCCCATTACCAATCCGAGCAGCCCGGATATCTCATTGACAAGGTCAAGGTTGCCCCTCATCAATTCGACAAAGGCAATCAAAAAGGAGGCTAAACCGCCGGCACCATTTTGGAATGCCACCATGGAAGGAATTTGAATCATGCCGATCCGGGAGACAACCCAAATTCCTGCCAAGGAACCGATCAATATAGCTCCTGCCAGAATATAGGGATGCTCGGGAGGGTGTCTGAACAGGACAATGCCTGCGGCCAATGCCATTGCCGTTCCGGCAATCAGATTCCCTTTTTTGGCCCGATCCGGGTGTCTGAACATCCAGATACCCCAAAACACCAGGCCGAGAACGAAAAAGTCCAGCCCATGGTTTACGATATTTATGGTTGTACTCACTGTTTGGCTCTCCCTGTATTTTTATTCTTGAACATCCTCAACATCCTGCCGGTGATGGTAAACCCGCCAACGAGGTTAAAACTAGCCATCATCAATGCGATCGCCCCAACGATCAGTTCAAAGGGACTGGACTCAACGGAAAAAAGGACCAGACACCCCAAAATGGTTACGGCAGAGATGGCATTGGTCATTGACATGAGGGGTGTATGAAGCAAAGATGGAATCTTCAAAATCAACACATATCCCATGATGAACGAAAAAATAAAGACACCGGTTGCTAAAGCAATATTTGCCATGATCATTTCCTAAAATTTTATGCGTTACCGCGCAAGGCCCATGGCTTTCCGGGTACCCTCATGAAAGAGTTCCCCCTTGTGCGTCACAAGGGAATTGCGGATGATCTCATCTGTCATGTCAAAGTTTTCTCCTGTTTTGTCCTTGAAAAGGTTTTCAATGAAATAATAGAGATTATTGGCATACAGCCATGAAGAATCGATGGGCAGAGAGCCGGGGATGTTTTTAATGCCGCAAATATGAACCCCATGGTGAACCATTTCTTTTCCCGGGGTGGTTATTTCACAATTTCCTCCCTGGTCTATGGAGACATCAATGATGACAGATCCCGGTCTCATTGATTCAACCATCTGTTTGGTGATCAAATGCGGGGCCACTTCGCCAGGTACCAATGCGCATAAAATTACAATGTCTGATTCTGCAACCAGCGGCCCCAAGGCCCTACGCTCCTTTTCGAGCCACTCACTGGACAATGCGTTTGCATACCCCCCTTCTCCGACAGCGATCTCTGCCGGGACATCGAATCCCCCAACCTTGACCCCCAGGCTTTCGGCCTCTTTTTTTGCCTCCGGGCGAATATCCACGGCTTTGACGACACCGCCAAGCCGCTTACCTGTGGCAATTGCCTGTAACCCCACAACACCGGTTCCGATAACCAGAATATTGGCAGGCTTGATCACCCCTATGGATGTCCCGATCATGGGGATAAACCTAGGAAACTGGGCTGCGGCCATGATAATCGCTTTATACCCTGTAATTGCACTCATGGAAGTCAAGGGGTCCATCCGCTGCGCTCTTGAAATTCTGGGAATCCCGTCCATGGTAAATGCGGTGACCTTTTTCCCCATCATTTTTTTCACATCGGCATGGTTTGACGGTGCGGCCGGATGCAGAAATGTAACAATAATCTGATTTTCCCTGAGCATATCGATTTCGTGTGTATTATAGATCTCGTTGAACAACGGCTCTTTGACTTTTAATATAATATCAGCATTGTTGAATACCTGTACTGCATCTTCGGCAATGGTTGCACCCGAAGCCAAATATGCCTCATCAGCTGCAAATGCACCTTTCCCAGCACCGGTTTCAACCATGACATCAAAACCCAGTTTTTTGAATTTTTGCACGGTCTCGGGCAATGCTGCGACCCTGTTCTCATTTTTCATTATTTCTTTTGGAATACCGATTATCATTATTACCCTCCCAATTCTTGTCGTGACGTTTCTGCTGGTGTCTGGTTTTTTTTATAAAAAATTGTGTGCCGGACCTGCGACACTCCTCTTTGTTAAGGGGCGGATGGCAGGTATGCACAAAAACAGGTCCGGCACAAATCGAAATATTTGTCTTTTCTTTATTTTATTGCGGGTCAGGCTGCTTCCAGAACCTTTTGAATTTTTTCCAATGTAATATCCAGAGCGTCATGAAAAATCGGCGGTGCTGGAGCAGACAGCAGCGCTGTCACTTCATAATTGGCATCATTGATAAATAGGCGGGCAATATCTTTATTGAGATCTTTGTTTACCATCACAACCGGTACAAGGTCAGATAAAGCCTCTGCTGCCATTATTCGAATGTTATAGTAGAGATCGTCTCGTTTGATCAGTTCAACAAGCTGCTTTACCGTATCAACACGTGGATGTGTCAGGGTTGAAGAGGCCTCAACTGCAGCTTCTCTCAATCGCCAATTGCCGTCGAAGCGAAGCAACCGGATCAGTTCATCTTGATGGTTGTCTAACTCACCTGTATTTATCAGGCGTTGTAATGTGTCTAATGCACTGCCCCAATCCATCAGATTCCCAAAGATGTAGTCTTGCATAATTCCTCCAAGCTAGTTTTAATAAACCGATATCCGGTTTTCCTGTCTTTTTGCTTGCTCTTTAACGTCACCAAAGGTGAATTGATGGTTTATCTGAGCAAAATCATCAGACTGCAGCATCCATAAATAGCAACAGTTGTGCCAACGACTGAATAATTCATAACACTTCGAATTTATTGATTATTTAAAAAGCAGACAGGATGTGTCTGCCGTGGTCAAAACGTCGCAAACTGCAACGAAGGTGCAGATTGCATCAATGGAAGAGTCGGGGGGGATTTATTGAATTTTAAACCGTTTTAAAATCCGATAGAGTGTGGAACGATCGATGCCCAGGATTTTGGATGCCTGGGTTTTATTGCCTCCGGTGGTTTCCAATACATCCTGAATATGATTCTTATTCATGTTATCCAGAGAGTCAATATTCCTGCGCGGTTTCCTTGAGACGGTCTGTTTTAAAATGCTGGGAAGACTTTGAACAGAAAGAACAGAATCTTCTTCGAACAAAGTGGCTCTTTCAATGATATTTTCCAGTTCTCTCACATTGCCGGGCCAGAAATAATTTTCCAGCAATTTTAGGGCACCGGAAGATATTCTATCAATCTGCTTTTTATTTTGAGCAGAATATTGCTTTAAAAAATGGAAGGCCAACAGCCCAATGTCGTCTGTGCGGTCACGCAATGGCGGTAAATTAACAGTAACGACATTGAGTCTGTAGTACAAGTCTTCTCTGAAGATGCCTTTCTCAACCAGATCCTCGAGATTTCTGTTTGTGGCGGCGATAATCCGAACCCGGACAATTTTTCGTTTAAATGATCCTACCGGCTGAATTTCTCCGGTTTCAATGGCTCTCAGAAGCGCCTGCTGCAACCCTTTACCAATATCTCCAATTTCGTCAAGAAACAGCGTCCCACCATCAGCCGCTTCAAAAACGCCCTGTTTATCTGACACGGCACCCGTATATGCGCCTTTCACGTGGCCAAACAGCTCGCTGGTCATCAGATTTTCATTCAGCGCTGCGCAATTGACAGGTATATAGGGTTTCGAAGCCCGGTCTCCATTATAGTGGATAGCCCTTGCTACCAGATCTTTTCCGGTTCCGGTTTCGCCACGAATCAGAACGGTTGTTTTCGACGCTTTTACATGGTGAATGGTCTTAAACACATCCACCATGGATGGGCTTGTTCCTATGATATTATCAAAGGTATTTTTCTGTTTTAATTGACTTTTTAATCGGGTATTATCGAGAATCAATGTTTTTTTTTCCAATGTTTTTTTTACGACAAGCTTGAATTCTTCCATATCAAAGGGCTTCATAATATAATCGTCAGCACCTTCTTTCATGGCAGAAACAGCGGTATCCACAGTCCCGTAGGCTGTGATCATAATAAACATGATACTTGAGTCATATTTTTTTGCCGCTTTTAAAACCTGTCTGCCATCAATCCCCGGCAGCTTGAAATCTGAAATGATCAGGTCAAATGAGGTTTCTTTCATGCATTGAAGGGCTTGTTCTCCGGACTCTGCAGAAGCGGTTTCATACCCTTGCTTTTTGATGACGTGCACCAATCCCCGGTTTAAATTAACATCATCTTCAACGATTAATATTTTGAACGCACGCATTTTATCTTTGATCCTCTATGGGCAGTTCAAGAGTAAAGCTTGTTCCCGACTGATTTGAAGTTTTGTGGGTCGAGCTGACAACTTTTAAATCACCGCCCAGTTTCCTTGCCATTTCATAACTGACAAATAGGCCTAAACCCGTACCCTCTCCAGGTTTTTTAGTTGAATAAAAAGGGGTGAATATGTTTGAAATGTTCTCTTTAGGTATCCCACTGCCCGAATCGTTCACTTCAATTTTGACCATTTTTAGTACCGGGACAAAGCGGGTTTTTAATATAAGATTGCCGCCATCAGGCATCGCCTCAACAGCATTGGCAACCAGGTTGGTTAATATGGATTGTAAGGTACTGGCATGGGCGACGACATCCGGTATGTTGTCTTCCAATTCCATTTTTACATGGATTTTTTTTGAATCGCAGTGAGGAAGGGTAATCTCCATCAGCTTAACCAATAATTTATTGCAGTCAACTGTCCGGGAATCACTGTGAGTGTGCCTTGAAAAGTATAAAAGATTTTTTATGACACTGCTTCCCTGTTTAACCTCATCAATCACGGTTGAAAGATGCTGGCAGATGCTAGCTCTATCGAGATCTTCATCCCCCAGTTCCTCAAGGGCAATTTGAGTATAAAGCAAGGCATTTGCCAAAGGTGTATTTAATTCGTGGGCAAGCCCGGAAGTGAGTAACCCCAAGGATGCCAGTTTTTCATTTTGAATGACTTGAAATTCCATTTCTTTTTCACGCTGATATTGTCCTTTCACCATGTTTGAGATGGCTGTTGATATAAAAAAAGCCAAAAGGAACACAGCACATCCGGTTATGGAAGCATAAATCAGCGCTTTTCTTTCAAGATCTTTAATACGATTTAATATCTCAACCATATCCTGATCAGCAACCACAATCCAGTTGAAATAGGGTATGTTTTGTCGTGATTGTAAGACGGTTTCCCCACGGTAATCAACCGCATGGTGGGCAGACAACTTGCTGTTTAATGGTATCTCCTGGATTGAAATCTTACTTTGAAGGGCTTTGGCTCCGAATCGGGAAGTCGATAAAAACAACCCCTCCTGGTTGACCAGATAAGTCTCCCCTGTATCCTCTATGTTATTCTCATTCAATAGGGCATCAATGAATCTGAAATCAACCAAGGCATATAGATATTTTGTATCCGTTCCATTCTGGTTCGTTAGTCTTTTGGATATCATCAATACGGGAGTTGATTTGTCTGGGCCTAGCAGTTTAATCTTTTTTTGGATTCGGACTCCCTTCCATGACAAAGCAGGCTCACTGGTTGTCTCCAGAACTTTGGAATCAAGGATCTCTCCTCCTGAATTGAACATCAAATTTCCGGAGTCGCTTAAAATAAAAAAATCGATATAGGGTCTGTGTAG